>Ga0255052_10000469_pt1 | contig 32712 bp, 30 predicted proteins | sample JV7_2_21_MG_FD_188632 | JGI IMG/M metagenome (GOLD analysis project Ga0255052, IMG submission 188632) | Seawater microbial communities from Jervis Inlet, British Columbia, Canada - JV7_2_21 | ecosystem: Environmental > Aquatic > Marine > Inlet | place: Canada: British Columbia | collected...
AATCTTTCTTAGACATGGTGATTTCTCCTTTCTGTTAAATGGTTGATAGAGACCTTAACTTTAACAGATTGAGGTTGCCATGTCTTTTCTTTTCCTTTTCCCCTTGTCACTTCCTTATAGTAAGCTGAAGTCTTGTTTTTCTTTTTTCCATCAAAATGCAAGATTTCAATTGGAAATCAATAATAGTTAATATTCCAAAACAGCTTTCTTGCATTATGATTAAAATCATGGTGATTACTCCAAATTAGATATAGGATTGAAATATATAATGGTCAGAATGAAAGGGGGTGTCTATGGTGAAAAAAATTATATTTTTCATTGTCTTGGCAAGTATTCTTAGCTGTTCAAAGACAGGAGATGAGGCTTCTTTTGTTGTGCGGGATGATGGCAAGACATACATAGTGGACAAGATTGGACAACGGTGGGATGTAACGCAAGCGGAATCCATCGGTTTTAAACCTGAAAAGTTTCAATACGGCATAGGGAAAGATACAATAAAACCTCTGGATGACACAGCGCTGAGCGATGACAGCACAGATGTTCCTCAAACCCTTCGTATTATCGGGGTTGAGGACGGGACCAATGCACAGGCTTATTCTGTATCAACACTCACCCGTCATGAGATATCAAACAGTACTATTGGTTCGGAACCTATTGCAGTTGGTTATTGACCGCTATCTGATTTAGCGGCTGTGTACAGCCGCCGTATAGACAATCAAACATTAACAATAAAGCCGTCAGGCTGGACGTATAATAATACTTTTGTGTTGTATGACAGCGAGAGCGGAACGCTCTGGTATCCGGACAGGAAAGGGCTTAAGGGTATTCAGGGTAAATACTTCAAGCGGCGGCTCCCGGAAATTTCCTCTCAAGATATATTGTGGGAGAAATGGCAGAAGCAGCATCCGGAATCAAAGATTTTAAAATAAATATTAGTTGTAGATGAAAGTGTTAAAAGGGGAAAAATTAGAACCGTCACCTTTTATGTTTTGAGAGAACAATAAAGCAAAAGGACGTAAACCTTGATGTAAGGTTGTACTTACCTGTTCGACGTTAACTTATTTCTAATTCGAGATAAACAAATGAGAAACAAAACACTTTCTGCTGAAGAACAAAGGCTTGCAGATAATGACGCACACAGGGTTTTCTGGAAAAAGTGGGGACCGTACCTGAGCGAACGCCAGTGGGGCACTGTTCGTGAAGACTACAGTGCAGATGGAGAAGCGTGGGAATATTTGCCTCACGATCATGCCCGCTCGCGTGCATACCGCTGGGGAGAAGACGGCCTTGGCGGGATATCTGATATACGGCAGAACATCTGTTTTGCCCTTGCCCTATGGAATGGCAGGGACCCTATTTTAAAAGAGCGGCTTTTCGGGTTAAGTAATAGAGAGGGCAACCATGGGGAGGACGTCAAGGAACTCTATTATTACCTTGATAACACACCAACACATTCCTACATGAAGTTTCTGTATAAATATCCGCAGGCAGAGTTTCCCTATAAGGAATTGATTGAGACCAACAGGAAGCGTTCACGCCAGGACCCTGAATTTGGATTACTCGATACCGGTGTTTTAAACCAGAACAGATATTTTGATGTGTTTGTCGAATATGCAAAAGCAGACCATGACGACATCCTCATAAAGATGACTGTCTGTAACCGCAGCAAAGACCGCGCTGAAATTACCGTGCTTCCTTCCCTCTGGTTCAGAAACACCTGGACATTCGGCAAGGTAAAGACCAGGCCTGATATGAGGCTGTTGGACGGTGCTCCTGATATGGTCACTCTTGAGGCCAGCCACGAGCAGACTGGTACGTATTATCTGCATGGCGAAAAAGGCAGGGATGTACTGTTTACTGAAAACGAAACCAACACCGAGAGAGTATTTAACATGCCGAACAAGTCCATCTATGTAAAAGATGCATTCCACGATGTCATAGTTCACAACAAGGCCGATTTGCTCAAGGGGAAGGGTAACGGCACAAAATGCGCCCTGGTGTACCGTTACGATATTCCAGGGGGACAATCAAAGATCATTAAACTGCGCCTTGCTGACAGGAGGTACGAAAACAATCCTTTCACGTCTGAATTCGATGAAACTTTCATAAAGAGGATTGAAGAGACAGATGAGTTCTATGCCAGGTTTAAACCCGAGAAACCGCCCGGTGATGCTGTGCAGGTGCAGCGACAGGCTTTTGCAGGAATGCTCTGGAGCAAGCAGTACTACAATTACGAGATGGAAACTTGGCTGAACGGTGATACAGGACAGCCGCCTCCCCCTGAAAGCAGGAAAGGCGGCCGCAATCACGATTGGACACACCTCTTTAACAGGGACATTATCTCGATGCCGGATAAGTGGGAGTATCCCTGGTATGCGAACTGGGATCTGGCGTTCCACTGCATACCCCTGGCAATGGTTGACCCTGATTTCGCAAAAAAACAGCTTATCCTTTTTTTAAGGGAATGGTATATGCACCCGAACGGGCAGATACCTGCGTATGAATGGAACCTGAGTGATGTGAATCCGCCCGTGCATGCATGGTCAGCGCTCAAGGTGTACCAGATTGAAAAAAATAACAGGGGGACAGGTGATATCGAATTTCTGAAAAGGGTTTTTCATAAGTTGCTCCTGAATTTTACCTGGTGGGTAAACAGAAAAGACTCTGAAGGACACAACATCTTCCAGGGGGGCTTTCTCGGTCTGGACAACATCGGGGCGTTCGACAGGAGCACGGCACTGCCGAGAGGCGGTCATATTGAACAGGCAGACGGTACGAGCTGGATGGCCATGTATTCCCTGAATCTCATGGATATGGCGCTGGAAATAGCGCAGACAGACCCCGCATATGAAGACACGGCCTCAAAGTTCTTTGAACACTTCGTTCATATTGCAGTATCATTGAACGAATTCGGGGAACACGGCCTGTGGGATGAGGAAGACGGTTTCTACTACGATGCCCTGCACAGCCCCGGCAGGGACATCATGCCCCTCAGGGTCAGGTCGCTCGTGGGGCTGACCTCGCTCTTTGCCGTATCCGTAATAGGAAGAGACCTTTTTAACAAATTATCAGGGTTTAAGAAGAGACTGATGTGGTTCAGGGACAACCGGAAAGACCTCAATAAGCATCTGGTCATTGAAGAGCTTCGTGAAGACGAAGACCTCCTCCTCTCCCTGGTACCAAAGAAGAGGCTTGTCAGGATACTGCAGAAGGTACTGGATGAAAATGAATTTCTCTCTCACGGCGGCATCCGCTCCATATCCAGGTACCATAAGGACAACCCTTTAGTATTGAGGGTTGACGCCAATGAGTACAGGGTTGACTATGAGCCCGCTGAATCGAGAACCGCCCTTTTCGGCGGCAACTCCAACTGGAGAGGGCCCATCTGGATCCCCATGAATTACCTCTTTATTGAGGCCCTGAAGAAGTATTACAGATACTACGGGGAGACGCTGAAAGTAGAATTCCCCACCGGTTCCGGAACTTCAGTAAATCTCCGGGACGTAGCGAGAAAACTCTCCCAGAGGATAACAGGGATATTTCTAAAAGATGAAAAAGGGAAGAGACCTGTGCATGGTGATCTGGAACAATATATCAATGACCCGCATTTCAAGGACCTGGTGCTCTTCCACGAATACTTTCACGGCGATACGTGCAAGGGGTTAGGGGCGAGCCACCAGACTGGCTGGACAGGGCTTGCAGCGGAAATGTTCGAATGGTGCTGGTGTAAATGAGACAAGTAAACATTAGTTGTCATCCTCAACAGGACTTCCATGATAGAAAATCCAAACATAAAGGATTTTGAAAATTTAGTAAAAAGATAAAAACCTGTGAAACGTACATTAGAAATTCTTCTCATATATGCCACAGGTTTAATTCAAGGTTTGGTGCTTGTTACTGTCCCGGCGGCAAGCTCTGTTTTAACAAATCCCAATATTTTTGCTTTTTCGGATAGTGAATATGGGATACTTTTTGTCCCACAGGTAATCATGGCTATTTTGGGAGCTCTTTTGGGCCCAAAGCTATCTCGAAAATGGGGGTTAAAAACCATTTACCAGGCAGGCCTGGGTTTTAATCTATCGGCCATGGGTTTGATCGCAGCCAGCCAGTTAGTTCAGGGTCAGCATAATCTGGCTTACATATGCTTCTTTTTGGGGACAACCTCAGTTGGGGCAGGGTTTGGGTTAACCCTGCCTATGATCAATGTTTATGCGGAAAGATTTTTCCCTTATAAATCAGCATCGGCATTGACCGGGCTGCACACCCTTCTGGGGACGGGGACAGCACTTGCTCCTCTTTTAGTTACGATATTAGTTAAGAAGTCAGCCTGGTGGTTTTTGCCTCTTTCTGCTTTTATTTTATTGGGTGTTATCTTCATGGCCAGTTTACTTTTTGATTTAAAAGGTGAGAAGCTAAAATTGAGTTCGGATCCTATTCAATCCAGTGAATCACAAAGTGCTTTATCTTTTGGATTTTGGCTTTTTGTGCTTGTGGTGTTTCTTTATGGGTATTGTGAAACCGTTTTTGCCAATTGGGCAATTATTTACCTGAGCAAAGACATATTGTTGTCCGCAACTCAGGCAGGGATCGCATTGGCTGCTTTTTGGGGAGCTGTGACAGCAGGACGTTTACTTGTTTCTTTATTAACGGTGTGGATTGCACCGGTATGGGTTTATCGTGTATTGCCTGTTATGGTGGCGGCTGCTTTTTTGGGTATTTCAAGGATTGAGAGTCAATACTCAGGAATTGTCCTTTTTGGATTTGCCGGTCTGGCATGTTCAGCCTTTTTACCGTTGAGTTTTAGTTTGGCGCAAAAACGTTTTGAGTCCATAGCTGAGACCGTATCAGGGGCAATAATGGCCTCTTATATGTTGGGTTATGGATTGGCATCTTACGGAATTGGTCAAGTTTTAGAAATAACTGACATACGTTTAGGGACTCTTTATCGCAGCTCAACATTTTTAGCAGTTGTTATAGTTGTTTTGGCTATTGTGTTAACAAGGCCACGACGACAAATGATTCAATAAGGAGGCACTGTGGCAGTAGAAAAATATGATGTGATAATAATTGGTACCGGTGCTGGCGGAGGAACGTTAGCTTATCATTTGTCCCAGTCGGGTAAAAAGATCTTAATTTTAGAGCGTGGCGGGTTTTTGCCCAAAGAAAATGATAATTGGAATACAGAAGCTGTTTTTACCCGTGCGAAATATAAAGCCAAAGAAATCTGGCTTGATAAGGACGGTAAAGAATTTCATCCGGGTATTCATTATTACGTGGGTGGAAATACAAAAGTGTATGGGGCTGCTCTTTTGCGGTTTCGAAAAGAAGATTTTGGAGAAATCAAACATCATGGAGGGGTATCACCTGCATGGCCGATTTCCTATGATGATTTAGAACCGTACTACACAAAAGCCGAAAAGCTTTATCATGTTCATGGAGAAGCGGGTATTGATCCGACCGAACCCCTTCGAAGTGAACTGTTTCCTTATCCAGCGTTAAAACATGAACCCAGGATTCAGCAGCTCTTTGATGACTTAATAAAAAGTGGCCATCACCCTTTTCCGTTACCGATAGGAGCTCGTCTGGGCAGCGATAAACCGTATCCCCAACCTGAGTATAATATTGGCCTTTTTGATGGTTTTCCTGACCCTACCGAATCAAAAGCAGATGCTCATGTTGTCGCGATTAACCCGATTCTTAAACTAGATAATGTCACACTTAAAATTCATAGTTATGTCGAAAAACTTGTAACGGATCCTTCCGGGCATGAAGTGACTGAAGTTCATGTCGATCAAGACGGAGGAAAGGTCATTTATTCGGGACATATTGTCGTTGTCTCATGTGGTGCAATCAATTCAGCGGCTTTGTTATTACGTTCAGCAAATGGGCAGCATCCCAATGGACTAGCCAATAGCTCCGATATGGTGGGTCGATATTACATGTGCCATAACAATTCAGCTATGCTGGCTATTTCCAAAGAACCGAATCCCACGCAATTTGGAAAAACTTTGGCCTTAAATGATTTTTATTTTAAGAGTGATGATTGGGGGTATCCTTTAGGGCACATTCAAATGTTAGGCAAATCTAATGCTGAGATGCTTAAGGGCGATGCCCCGGCCTTTGCTCCGGGAATGGCTCTGGATTACATGGCCAGACATGCAATAGATTTCTGGATGACTTCTGAAGATCTGCCTGGCCCTGATAACCGGGTAATTTTTAGCAAAAATGGGAAAATTTGTTTACATTACAGAGAAAATAATTTAGAAGGTCATAGACGGCTTCAAACAAAGTTGAAAGATATGCTCAAACATCTAGGATGTGAAAAACACCTTTTTCCGCAAAATGCATATCTGGGTAAAAAGATCCCCTTAGCCGGTACAGCGCACCAATCCGGAACTATTCGTTTTGGTACTGATCCCAAAACATCAGCTCTTGATGTGAACTGCAAAACTCATGATCTTGAAAACCTCTATGTGGTGGATAGCAGTTTTTTTGTCTCAAGTACGGCGGTTAATCCTTCGCTGACTATAGTGGCAAATGCTATGAGAGTAGGGGATCATATACTTGAAAAGTTGAAATAATAAATGAGGATATAGCAAGTCAGAATGCCTGATGTTCATGGGGGAGCAGGCACAAAATGGGTGCTATCCCTATTTTTCCGTGAAGAGGTGATTGTGACAGAGAAATTAAAGTGGGCAGAACATCCGCTTATTTTGGAGATAAACACATGGACATGGCTTAGGGAGTTGTCCGATCAGAATGGCAAGAAGATAACCCTTAATAATGTATCTGTCAAGGTGCTTGAGAAGGAAACCCGATATTTTGATGCGGTCTGGTTCATGGGAGTCTGGACGAGGAGCCCCAAAGGCCGCGAAGTGGCATTAACGCACCCTGATCTACAAAATGAATACAAAAATGCTCTGTACGACGTTAGTGAAGAGGATGTGGTTGGCTCTCCCTATTCCATTTACGATTATTCTGTTGATCCCCAACTCGGTGGAGCTGAGGGCCTAAAGGCTGTCAGAAAAAAACTTGGTAAACTGGGAAAGATGTTAATCTTGGATTTTGTCCCCAATCATGTTGCCGTAGATCATCTCTGGGGGGAAGAAGTTCCCGATGCGTTTGTACACGGGAGTGAGCAGGACCTTGCCTCAAACCCGGAAGGATTCTTTAAGAGGGGAGACAATATATTTGCTCATGGTAAGGACCCATATTTCCCATCCTGGACTGATACGTTGCAGGTCAATAGTTTTTCTCAGGCATATCGGGAGAAAGTCATTGGAATGCTCCAGGGCATGGGGGAATACTGTGATGGTGTCCGGTGCGATATGGCCATGCTATTGGTTGACCGGATCTTTCAACAGACCTGGGGGGAGCGTAGCGGGCAGCCCCTGGAACAGGAATTCTGGCAGGAAGTCATTGGAAGGGTAAAGGAGGTGCATCCGGGCTTCAAGTTCTTCGCAGAAGTGTATTGGGACATGGAATGGGAACTCCAGCAGCAGGGGTTTGATTTCTGTTATGACAAAAGATTGTATGACCGCTTACTTCATGAAGGTGTCGGATCGATTAAGGGACATTTGCATGCAGAATGGGACTACCAGAAACGACTCGTTAGGTTTGTTGAAAATCATGATGAACCCAGGGCGGTATCTGCTTTTGGAGAGAAACGGTCTCTGGCTGCTGCATCTATTGCCCTGTCTTTACCGGGAGCGCGGCTGCTGCACTTTGGCCAGCACCTGGGAAGACGCATCAAATTGCCGGTGCAGTTGGGGAGAGGAAAAACCGAGCGCGTTGTGCCGACTATTGCGGAACATTACAGGAAACTGCTTCCGGTTATCTCTGAAAAGATTCATGACAATGGAAAGTGGAGACTATTTCATATCGATGGTGAAGAATTCCGGCAAAGCCCGTTTATCAGCTTCCTCTGGGAGTCTGAAAAGGGCATGCTTCTCGTTGTCGTAAATTACTCTAACAATAATCAGACAGGCACAATAAATTTTTCTGGCCTGGTTAAAGGAGGCGAAAAAATAACTGAAGAAATGCAGCAACAAACAATTCTCCTGGATCAGAATCAGTTCGATATTAATTTGCGTCCGTGGGAAGTTAAAGTATTCAGAAACGGTAAATAAAAAGGATGCTTGCTATTGACCTGGATTCAACTCAAGCTGCCGGCATCTGATTAACACATAGGAGGGATAAAATATGAAATCAAATAAAAAACTGAAGACGTTATCACTGATTTTTGGGATTGCCCTGTTTGTATGCTTTAATGTTATTTAGTACGCTGATCAATTATCGGTAGCGTTTGCTGAAAAATTAGAACCATCCCCTTTTACGACATTTGGTAGGTGAAATGTCTACAACCAAACTCTATCAGATAAATCTGTCAGATCAAACTCAGATTATTACATAAAAACCCCTGACCTTCTGACATCTTCAATGGTATCTATATCAGAAAGTGTTTCTGTCAGGGCTATACTGTAACCGTATTGTTTTGCCCTCTCAATGCTTTCCTTCAAGGTATTTTCTGATGACCACGGCACTCTCTCAAAGATTTCCTTAACCAGTGCTCCCATACCCACTAAGTAATATCCTCCATCTTTTGCTGGACCATATACAATATCACTATCAGACAGTAGTTCAAACGCCCTCAAGATTATGGAACCTGTTAGCCCGGGTATGTCAACTCCTACAAGTGCTGCCTTTTCATATCCCTCTTTAAAGACCTCTCTAAAGGCATGAAACATCCTCTTACCGAGGTCTCCCTCAGGCAGGGGAATCAGTTTGAGACCAAACCTTAAAAAATAGCTCTCAGCATTCTGAGGCGCATACGCGATAAATGTATCAACGCCGCTGATTGCCCCAAGCCTCTGCATGGTGTTTTCAAGGAGATATGTATAGAGTTCAAGTCTTTTTTCATCTGACATGGTGCCCATAAGACGCGTCTTGACCTTGCCTTTTTCAGGATGCTTTGCAATAATTATCAGGGCATTCTTGTTTTTCATCTTATATCCTTGTAATACTGCTTCAGGATTGAAGGTGATACTCGTAAAAACGAGTATGAGAGTGCAAGAACCCAATCCCTTAGTGTTGTATAAACCGCACCTTCTCTTAACCACCGCCTGGCAGATGCCTTGATGGCAGACCTTACAAAAACAATCTTTCCTATTTTTTTCAATCTCTTTGATATTTCAATATCTTCCATCAACGCTACATCAGCAAATCCGCCTAAGCGGTCGAAATATTCTTTTCTCAGGAATATGCCCTGGTCACCATAGGGAACAGAAGTAACCCTGGACCTGAGGTTTGCCACAAACTCAATTGCCCTGAAACGTAGTTTTGGATGAGCAATGCTAAGGTCAAACGCACCTGCTACCACTGCGTTGTTATTCAGTATTTCCCGTATTATGCTGAAAGCCCTTTCAGGCAACACGCAGTCAGCATGCATAAAAAGGAGTATTTCTCCACTTGCCCGCTCTGCACCATAGTTTATCGCATGTCCCCTACCCTTACCTGTTGTTGTTACAAAAACTTTATCAGTAAATTCCCGCGCAATAGATACAGATTCGTCAGTGCTTCCACCATCAGCAACTATCAGCTCTTCGTCAGGTGATAAACGAAGTTGACTCAGGGTATTACGAAGGATTTTTGATTCATTCAGCACAGGCATTACAACTGTTACTTTTTTTAGTAACACTTCTGTTAACTCTCTTTAAATAAATATATAGAATAGCTCACTTAAGCTATTATAAACATCAAACAAGAAGCATTTAAAAGTTAACGTTTTAATTTTATTGAAAAAAAGCTGCGTTATATTATGATAGATATCATATACAATCAATATTTTTATTGCTAATTTTAGATAAATGCACAGAATTACTAAAAAAGATATAAAAAAAATAATTATTGTATCAGCAGTGATTATCTTGATAGTGGTTTTTAATATTTTCAATCTCGAGGAGTATTTTTCACTTTCATACATAAAAGGGGCCCAGGAGAAATTTCAACCCCTGTACAGTGAACATCGCGCTCCGTTGATTGCAGGCTTCATGATAATTTATATCCTTATGGCAGCATTGTCCTTGCCTGGAGCTGCGGTGATGACCGTTGCGGCTGGTGCGTTCTTCGGACTTTTAGCAGGCACTATTATAGTATCCTTTTCAAGCAGCATAGGTGCAACCTTGGCCTGCTTTGTCTCAAGATTTATTTTGAAAGACTGGGTTCAGGGTAAATTTGGTGATAAGCTGAAAACAATCAATGAAGGGATTGAAAAAGAGGGGACAGTTTATTTATTTACGCTCAGGTTAATACCAGTTTTCCCATTCTGGCTAATAAACCTGGTTATGGGGCCTACGAGAATGCCTCTGTACAGGTTTTACATAGTTTCACAGGTCGGTATGCTGGCAGGGACTATTGTGTATGTGAATGCAGGCAAGGAACTGGCAAAGATAGAATCTCTTTCCGGCATACTTTCACCAACACTGATTTTCTCTTTTGTGCTCCTCGGCCTATTTCCACTTATAGCAAAAAAACTGCTGGTTTTGTATAAATCAAGGAAAGGTTTTAAGGGGCTCAGTAGTCAAGAACCCAAGTGATGAAATTTTTAAAATTTTATTCTCAATAGAACCTATAAACCCATGAATCCTGAAATCCTATGGAATTAGAAGGAGGCTAAGATGCCGAAATATGATTTTGACATAGGTATTCTCGGCGGTGGAGCTGCAGGCCTTACTGTTGCAGCCGGGGCAAGCCAGTTCGGCGCAAAGACACTACTAATTGAAAAAGAAAAAGAACTTGGTGGAGATTGTCTGCACTACGGTTGTGTTCCGAGCAAGACACTTATCAGGACAGCACATGTCTATCACCTGATGAAGCATGCTGAAAAGTTCGGTCTTCCAAGTGTTGACCTCAAACCAGTTGATTATAAAGAAGTCGCAAAAAGAATCCAGTCAGTCATCAGCACCATCCAGAGGCACGATTCAGAGGAACGATTCTGCAAACTCGGTGTTAAAGTTGAATTCGGAAACGCAGAGTTTATAGATGAACATTCTATCCGCCTGAACGGGAAAACCCACTCTGCAAAAAAATGGGTTATCTCAACTGGCTCTTCACCTGCCATGCCCCAGATCGAAGGGATGAACGAAACCAGCTATCTCACCAATAAAGAGATATTTTCACTTGACAGTCTTCCAAAGTCCATGATTATTATAGGCGCTGGCCCCATAGCCATTGAAATGGCACAATCATTCAGCCGTATTGGTACAAAGGTCACTGTTATCCAGCGTAGCAATCAAATCCTGAGCAAAGAGGACAGGGACATGGCTGACCTCCTCATGAATGTTCTGATTTCTGAGGGGGTGGAATTCCATTTAAGTTCTGTAATCCTGAATACAAAAAACCATGATAATGAAAGACAAGTGGTCATCAAAAATGGCCAAGGTAAAATCATAAGCCTCAAAGCCAAGCAAATACTGGTTGCACTGGGAAGAAAGGCAAATCTGCAGGGACTCGGACTTGAGGGCATTGCTGTAGATTTCGATCAAAAGGGGCTTAAAGTAGACAGCAGGCTGAGAACAAGCCAAAAACATATCTTTGCTGCAGGTGATGTTACAGGTGCCTATCAATTCACCCATGCGGCTGGCTATGAAGGGGGTATTTTACTCAGCAATGCCATCCTTCATCTGCCAAGAAAAACAGATTACACAAATTTCCCATGGTGCACTTATACAGACCCTGAGCTTGCAAGTATCGGTATGAATGAAAAACGTGCAAAAGAAGCAGGCAGTGAGTATTCAGTCTGGACAGAAGAGTTTAAGACCAATGACAGGAGCCTTGCAGAGGGTGAGGAGGTTGGAAAAGTAAAAATGCTCCTTGATAAAAAAGAAAAGCCCATTGGCATACAGATTCTTGGCCCACAGGCAGGAGAACTCGTAAGCGAGTGGGTAGCTGTTATGAACGGCGGGGTTAAGCTTTCAAAACTTGCTTCTGCTGTTCATCCCTATCCCACGCTCAGTGAAATAAACAAGAGGGTCGTGGGAACATTCTTTTCAGGAAAGATTTTTTCTGATAAGGTGAAAAAGGCGCTCAAGCTTTTCTTTCACTTCAAAGGAAGGGCATGCGAATAGTTGAGGTTGCGTAATTCATGATTTAAGATGTGTAATATGTGAGAATTAATTATTTTTATATAATGAAATTAAAAGAAAAGCTAAAGACTATACTGTCACAACCTGTAAGCGCATCCGAGATAAGAGTGCTTCAGGTCAACACGGGGTATAAGTGTAACATGTCATGCAAGCATTGTCATGTCCAAGCCGGTCCTCAACGGGATGAAATTATGGACAGGCAAACCATTAAAGCTGTGCTCAGTGCACTCACAAAAAATGACATAAAGAGACTTGAGATTACTGGAGGTGCTCCTGAACTTAACCCCAATTTCAAGCATCTCGTTAAAGAAGCAAGCAAGGCTGGCAAGCATGTGATAATTCGCAGTAATCTGACGGTATTTTTTGAAGACAGTATGCACGACATACCTGAATTCCTCAGGGAAAACTGCGTTGAAGTAACTGCTTCTCTTCCCTGTTACCTTGAGGATAATGTTGACAGGGTACGAGGAAAAGGGGCTTTTCAAAAGAGCATCGAGGCACTCAAGAGACTAAACAGTCTTGATTATGGACGTAAGGAAGAGGCAGTGATTAATCTTGTATATAACCCTCAGGGCGCCTTTTTAGCTCCTCCACAGACAGTACTGGAAGAAGAATACAAAAAAGAACTCTTAAAAAAGTATGATATTGTCTTTAACCGCCTGTATGCGCTTACAAACATGCCGATTGGCAGGTTCAGGGATTCTCTCGTTCGAACAGAAAACCTCCAGAAGTATATGGAAAAGCTTGAATATGCTTTTAACCCTGCAACCCTTGAAGGCATCATGTGCAGATACATCATAAGTGTGGGCTGGGATGGCAGGCTCTATGACTGCGATTTCAACCAGCTGATAAATCTCGGCATTTTGAACGGCTATCCCCAGCATATAAAAGATTTTAATTCCTCCAGTCTTAGCAACAGAGAAATAGCAATGGGTGAGCACTGCTACGGCTGTGTTGCAGGACAGGGTTCGACCTGAACAGGGTCAGTAAGTTAGCAGGCAGTTAGCCTGCTGAAAATGGTAATGAAATTATTTTTGTTAATCATCTGCTGTAGTGTTTTAGTTTCTCTTTTAGCACCCTTGGTGTTTGCCCATACTGTTTGCGCTGAAGAAAAAGTAATACTCCTCGAAGACTTCAATGACCTTGAGAACTGGAGGCCACTATATTTCCCAAAGATTAAAGAGCATACAGAATACTCCGTTCAGAAAAAAACGGATGGAAACTATCTGAAAGCAGAAAGCAATGCCTCAGCATCAGCTATTGTATATAAAAAAGAGTTTAATGTTTATGACTACCCCAAGGTCAGGTGGCGCTGGAAGATAAGCAATATTTACAGAAAAGGCAACGCACTGATAAAGTCAGGTGATGATTATCCTCTCCGTGTTTATATTATTTTTAAATATAACCCTGAAAAAGCCTCCTTTGGACAGAAGGTTAAATATGGGCTTGCCAGGAAATTGTACGGTGAGTATCCCCCGCACAGCACTCTAAACTACATCTGGGCAAACAGAAAGCATTCGAAACGTCTCCTTACAAATACATATGCTAAAGAGGCAAAGATGATAATCCTGCAAACAGGTAATGAAAAAGCAGGAACATGGCAGGAGCAGGAGGTTCACATCCTCCATGACTACAGAGAAGTATTCGGCATTGACCCTCCAGCCACTGCAAGTGTAGCGATCATGAACGACTCGGACAACACAGGAGAACATTCTTTTTCATATGTTGATTATATTGGAGTGTATAAATGAAGCGGTTAAATCCAAATGTCAAAATCCGAATTACAAAGCTTCTTATAAAAAGTACTTTATTTATTATTCTGGCACTCGCTATATTTGTTTCCCAGTTTTTTTTGGATACTGCCTCGTATTTCAGTATTGAACAGATACAGACAGGGCTCAGTAGTGCAGGAATTCTTGCCCCTTTACTCTATATGTTTATCATGGCAATGGCAGTCGTAATCAGCCCGCTTCCCAGTCTGCCTCTGGACATAGCTGCCGGTGCATTCTTTGGGCCTATTTTAGGAACCGCCTATTCTGTAATTGGAGCGTTAGCCGGTGCAGTTGTCAGTTTTATGATTTCACGGTACCTTGGACGACAGTTTATTGAGGGGTTCCTTGGTGGGCATATAAATTTCTGTACTGCCTGTTCTGATAAATTGCTTACGAAAATAGTATTCTTCTCCCGACTTCTTCCGGTTGTCTCCTTTGATGTCGTAAGTTATGGCGCAGGTCTTACAAAAATGTCGCTTAAGAAATTCAGCCTTTCAACTTTTTTGGGAATGATACCACTTACCTTTGTATATAATTATTTTGGTTCGGTCTTTATTTTTGGAAAGGGTCTGACCGTTGTCATAGGCCTTATCATGGTAATTCTCTTTTTTTTAATTCCGCGATGGGTTGAACGAAAAGGTTTTATGCACAACATGACACATGCTGCAAAGACAGAGGGAACATAACAGGATGCACATCTGCCATACCTCCTTGCCGGTTATGGCAGGCAAACATACACCTTATTGCTTTGCCTAACTTTTGGGTAGCATTATACTTTTTTGTAATGTAAGTTTGTGTTATAATTTTATATATTTGAGAATCATATAACCTCGTGCATGGTTTTTACGTAGGGTAATTATATGGTGGATTCTTACCACATAACAGGGGAAACCCCCAAAAAATGCGAAAAGTGCGGCACGGAACTATATAATAATACTCCTTTTTATTTTAACAGGACGAAGGATTACATATGTCCAAAATGTATGTCATGGCAGAGAGTGTTATCCTTTGTCCTCATGTGGGTATTAATCCTTACACCCTTTCAGGATGTTTCCTGGATATGGATTATTAAGGTCATAGCGCTGATTTATATGGCGCGTCTTCTTCAGGGTTTTGTGGTATGCTTGCCATATTTTCTAAAATTGAAAAAATAAAACATATTCAAGTCTTCAACACTATAATAGTAAAATCACGATAATATCAATAGTATTAGGTGAAAGCGTTTAAAGAGGAGGATAATGTTTTGAGTACCAGAAAAACCATATTAATCTTCATAGCGCTGATTTTTTGTGTTTTAATATTTGTATATGCTGAGAAAGATACATCAGCCATGAGTAGTCAAGCTCCATTAAGCAATAATGAACAAGTAAAAGTAAAAAGTGCAACAAAAGAATATGTAGATGCGAAACTTGCAGAAAATAATAACGTTTACAAAATAGAAGATTTAAAAGGAGTTTTTGATCATATTCATGATGAAGTGGAAAGTAAGGGTGGCTTGTACGTCTCTTGTGCAGATGTAAAAGTGGGAAAAGATGTCTATGATATCGATTATTATGTGAAAAAAGAAAATGGTAAATATACTGTTGTAAAAGAAATATTGCGTAAGTTAAATGGGGGGAAAATAAACAGGATATTATGGGAGAAAAAATAAGATTTCGAATTTGTTGGCAGACCTTTGATGGTACTTTTATCTTTAGTGAAGATACTGTTCGGAGAGTTCCAGAGTAATGTTTTTAATAAAAGGGTCTTAGTTATTCCAACCTTTTTTGTTGATTATACTCCTTAATCGTTAATATTCAGATTACCTCAAAAGTGAAGATAAGTAGTAGTAGGTGTACTCAACAAAAGGGGGGATTTGCTCGTCCCTTCAATAAGTACTTCCTGTTATCTTGATTTTTGAATATTGCCTCATAATGCAAGATTACAGATGGAAATTGATAAGATCAAGTTGCCTGTTAGATTTATATGACTTAAATCATAGTAATTTTATCAGATTAGATATAAGTTTGAATATATGAGAACTTAAAGATTAAATCTTATTGTAACTTCTACCAACAAAACCAAACCATTTAAAAAGGTTCGTGCTATTGAATGTAAAAAATAGCGTATAAATAAAAAGTGCTGATGTAAAGTAAAAAATATTTCAGGGTGATTCTAATTATTGATAATCATCCAAGGAGGTGAGAGAAGATGTCCAAAAAACTCATGTTTTTATTGTCAGTAATATTCTTAGGTGGAATCCTTGTTCTTCCGTATAGAGTTTTTGCTCTTCATCCAGCATCGGAGGCTAATCAAAAAACAGAAGTGCTTAGATTTGAAGGTGAACATAAACCATTATGGTATCTTGAGGCCAGTCGTCCATTTCTCATCGGTGGTTATGGTGATAATTTCAACTATGATGGCTCAAAAGTGACCCCGCTTCTTGGAAAGGCCAAAGTAATACTGGACACACAAAAAGACTCCGGTACAATGGTCGTTAGAGTTATAGGTACTATTAACCCCGAAAAAGGCAAAAGCTACACTGGTAAGATCGAAATCTACTACACTATAGTCAATAAAGGCCCTGCTTTTTGGGAGGGAGGAGTGGCTGACTTTGTCTACCTTCACGGCGATACCAAACAGGGACCTCCTGTGATGCCTAAGGTTCGTAGTTTTTTAGCGGCCTGGGGCTATGCAGATGTGTATGTCAACGGGGAATTAGTGTATAAGGGTTTAGATGGGCATATGATGTATACCGAGCGTTCCAGAGATACCAAAATAAATGCCATTTATAATAGAGATCGAACCGGCTTCTACAGTCATAAAGATCCTTCCAATTCCTCAATTGCTGTTCCTGAGGAAAGAGAGCTTCACTTTGTTGCTCATAGCATGATACAAGATAAAGAGAACTTCCCCCCTCATACAGCGTGGATTCACCTTAATTTTGAAAAAGTGAACGATTTGAGTTATTAGTGTATATACCTAATATAAAACGTATGTATCAAAAGGGCTTGGAATTACCAAGCCCTTTTGATATGCTTACTTTCGATCGTAAATCATCAGTTTTAGCACTCCTTGAGTTTGAAGATAAGGTGTTATCAAGACCCTTCATTTACACAATAACTTTTATCTTCAATCATAAAATCTGATATAATCTGAAGATTACAATCTGAAATTAATATTCAATGCATTATCGACATAGGGGAAGTTAATGTTGCCGATATGGTCGCAGGCATATCTCTGGGGTTTAGTTATTGGTTCAAGACTTCTTCTCGGAGCAGTGTTAGCCTACTTTACAAATCTTGCACACCGTCAGATTGCTGCAGTTATGGGCTTTGGTGCAGGAATCCTAATATCGACGCTCTCCTTCGAATTAATGGAGGAGGCTTATATTCATGGGGGCTTCAGCTCAACGTATGACAGCTATGGCAGCAGGTAGAGTGCTGGCCATGTTAGCAGAGACAATGATTCCGGAAGCATTTGAAAAAGCTCAAAGTTTCATAGGTCTGATTACTGTTACCGGATTCCTTGCCTTCTTCCTTCTCACAAAATTAGGTTCTTAAAAAGCAGGATTTATCCAGTTCTTCAGATTGTCCTGTGATGTTTATTTCTCTGAATATCGAGGTCAACTTAATATTTACACTCCTTTATGATCTAAATCATAGTGCACCGGTCAGAATAGATATAAGATTAAAATTAGATCTGTGAGGTATATCCCTTGATAAAGATTCTCCATAAGATAAGATTCATAGTTATTGTGCTGTCTGCTCTTATATTTGTTTCATGCGCATTCGAGCGGTTTGATACTGATAGAGACTATTACCGCGATAAAAGATTTTATTCCAGTCCTTACTTCTACAAACGCCTGTACAAATACGATAGATATAAGTACCGGAGGCCATATAGAAGGTCTTATAGGCATTATAGAAACCCTTATTATAAGGGCTTTGGCGAACGTCGATATAACAGACCGTATCGCAGGTAATGATGATTGAAAGCATAAAAAAACTGGTTTATTTTATCTGATTTTAAGAAAATGATTAAAAGGTGATGGTGATAATTTATGAATAGGTTATTAGTATTTTCTTTAATAGCTTTAACCGCATTCATGTACCCTTTATATGTCTCGGCACAGGAGACATCATGGGAAGAGCTAAATGTTAGGGTTACTGACCTCTTTGATCAGGAGCGATACTCTGAAGCAGTAAATGTTGCTGATAACGCCCTGGAAGTTGCAAGAAAAACCTTTGGGCCGGACCATCCCAATGTTGCGTTGTCGCTTGATAATCTGGCATTTCTTTATTTTTCCCAGAAAAGGTATGCCGAAGCCGAGCCCTATTTCAAGGAAGCACTTTCTTTAAGGGAGAAAGTATTTGGGCCAAATGATCCTGACGTGGCGCTGTCCATTAACAACCTGGCTGGATTGTACAGAGAACAGGGCAGGTATGCTGAGGCTGAATCCTATTTCAAACGGTCACTGTCAATTTTTGAAAAAGGTCTTGGGCCGGACCACCCTGAAGTAGCTTTGCTACTGAACAATCTGGGGGAACTTTATTTTTCACAGGGCAAGTTTAAAGAAGCCGAACCCCTATGCAGACGGTCACTCGCTATAAACGAAAAAACCCTTGGCAAAGAGCATCCGGATGTTGCAACAGACCTTAATAATCTTGTGGAGCTGTACAAAGCCCAGGGCAAGTTTAAAGAAGCCGAGCCCCTATGCAAGCGAGCCCTTGCCATAGATGAGAAGAAGCTCGGAAAAGATCACCCTGGTGTTGCTATACACCTTATCACCCTGGCAGGACTTTACAGGGAACAGGGCAAATATACCGAGGCCGAGCCCCTTTACAGGCAAGCTCTCTCCATATTGGAAAAAAGCCTTGGGCCTGACCACGCTGATGTAGCAGCTGTTATGGAAGACATGTCAGAGCTTTACACCAAAATGGGGAAGAAAAAAGAGGCAGAAGACATATCAGAGCGTGCCAGAAAAATTCGCACAAAAAAAGAGTAATCTGGCACTTTAACTGGTTTCCTCAGGCAGTCCAAAGCCAGGCCTTTTCTTAAAGGAAAATGGGCAGGGGGATATTTACAGGATTAAGGGGTCTTATGGAGGCAATTATACTCCAGGCTTTAGATGACCTCGGGAGTTCTATCCACAGAAAAGAAAGCATTGAATTTTTCAAAGGGAACGGTTTTAAAGTCTGTGCAAAGATTGCCGGGCTGGATCTTGAAGAACAGTCTGGAATTTTTCTTTCCCTTAGGAGGTGAGAAATATGATAAAAGATTTAGATCAAATAGGTTCTGACGATAGTATGTATAATGAGTTCCCGTTAGGGGTCTTAAGTACCGAAAAAGCCAGAGAAGCTCCATCTCTGCAAGAACCCGGTAATGTAGAGTCTTTAAAAATATATCTCTCGGAAATCGGATCACTCCCTTTGTTTTCAAGAGAAGATGAAGTGGAAGTAGCTAAGGAATTAGAAAGTGGAAAGGAAGAAATGTCAAAGATCATTTTTGCAACTCCCCTTGCAATAAAACAGATATTAGACCTTTCCTGCCGTTTGAAGGAAAAAAAGATACCAATGAAGGATATGGTCTCATTAACAGAAGACCTGTCCGAAATGGAAAAAGGAGTGGTTTTAAATAAAACCATAGAAACTGTCAAGTCCATAAAATATCTTTATCAGACAATGAGCTCTTACGTTAATAAGCTGGACAACAACAGGCCGAGCATTCAGGAAATCGAGATTACAACTAAAAAATTGATAAAAACCAGAAATAAAATAGTTAGTAAAATCTCTGCTATCAATCTTAAAGAAGGAATAATTAAGACCTTATTTGAGCAGTTTGAGAACAAAGCAGACCTCTATGACGATATATCCGGAAAAGCAGGTAATATTCAGAAAATGCCCAGGAAAACTCTTAAGAAAGCTCAAAGAGGCGGCGTGTTGCGGCAAATTGATACCAGGGCAAAGGAAAAGGCCGATGAAATCAAAAGCATAAACAGTGATTATGAGAGACTTAAGAGTGAGATGGTGCGTATAGAGTCAGAGCTGGGTCTCAAGGGGGATGAGTTAAAAAATACCCTGAGGCTTTTTAAGGAAATCAAGAAAAAGACCCTAAAAGCAAGCAGGGCTCTTATAGAAGCAAACCTGAGGCTTGTGATAAGCGTGGCAAAAAAACATATGGGGTATGATTTAAGTCTATCAGATCTTATACAGGAGGGGAACATCGGACTGATGCGGGCTATTGAAAAATTCGACTATAAAAAAGGGTATAAATTTAGCACGTATGCGACATGGTGGATAAGGCAGGCTATTACCCGGGCACTTTCTGACCAGGCAAGGACCATAAGGCTCCCTGTACATATGATTGAAACTAAATTAAAGTTAGATCGATTAACTAAATATTTTGTACAGGAACTGGGCAGAGAGCCGAGTTCGGAAGAGATTGCGGAGAGAATGGGAGTACCTTTAAGCAAAGTACACGCAATTCTACGGATGAGTAAAGGCACAATTTCGCTGGACACACCCGTGGCAAACGACGAAGAAAGTCATTTGAAAGATTTTATAGAGGATAAGAAGTCAATTTCTCCGCTTGATTCATATTTTCAGTATGACTTGCAAAGCAAGGTAAACAAGCTTTTGGATACCCTTAATGCTAAAGAGGCAGAAATTATCAAAAAACGCTTTGGTATTGGATATGACTCTTCCCATACCCTTGAAGAGGTTGGTGCTGGATTTAATGTTACGAGGGAACAGATAAGACAGTTAGAAGGAAGGGCTATCAGGAAACTGAGACACCCATCGAGGTGCGAGAAACTCAGAAGCTTTATGGAAAAGACCTGAGATGGAACCTGGCATCCATCTGTTGCAAGCCAATAGCCATTTCTACCGAAAAACCGGGTTGTGCTCGTTTTATGTTGTTAATCTTCCCGGCAAGTCCCTTGTTATTTCATAGGGTCAGCAATGAAATGTCCTAACTTGGTGGAAGTTGTTAAACAGTTAATATTTCTCTGTAAGGCAGGAAGTGATTTTTATGTCCAGAATCGTTTTGAGCTTAATGAATACTGCACAGGGGGAAAATATAGGAGATGTCCCCTCTACTTGGCAGTATCCAAACCAGTATATGTAAACCCCGTTAGAAGACCTTCGCCCTTCTAACGGGAAGGCTCACACGGGGCATTAAACCCCGTGTTCACTATAAAGGAATTAATTATCTTCATCCCCGTGGCAAGCCACTGGGCATTCTAACGGGGTAAAGGAGAGAATATGAGAAAGAAAAAAAATGAAAAGCCTTCAGTAAAAGCGTCTGTCAGTCAGAAAAAAACACGGGTGTCATCAAAAGAAACCCTGTACCCATATATCAAAAAACAGTATCTCAAAAGTAACCATGCCTGCAGGGTTACTTTTAGACTTCCCAAAGAGGCTGCGCAGGGGGCAAAACATGTCATGGTTGTTGGTGATTTTAACGGCTGGGATACGAATGTATCACCTATGAAAAGAATTAAGACCGGTGATTTTAAGCTGACCATGAACCTTCCCTGCAACAGGGAATACAGGTTCAGGTATTTAATCGACGGCAATCAGTGGGAGAATGACTGGTGTGCTGACAAATATGTCCCCAACAATTTTGGTTGTAACGACTCGGTGGTGATTGTTTACCCCGATTAAAAGTACAGGCAGGTATAGTTTTCAGTGAAACTCATTACTAAAAGACAGAGTAAGAATAAAGAATTATTTTTTCCTCAGGAATAATTTTTGCTAAAATTATGTATATTACCAATAGTAATCAATAAAAATATTACAGAGATTCTTTGCAGTCTTCTTTTTACGCTGTGATTTTTATTCATAGAGGACAGTCTTCAAAAAAATTCATAGAAGGAGATAAAATGAAAACAAGTACCTTATTTGAACCACTCTCAATCGGGAAACTTAACTTGAAAAACAGAATCGCTATGGCACCAATGACGAGGGGACGTGCTGGCAAGGAGCGCATACCGAATGATTTGATGGCGAAGTATTACTATCAGAGATTCAGTGCAGGGCTGCTGATAACCGAGGCGACAGTGATTTCGAAACAAGGCATCGGCTGGATTGATTCGCCCGGGATCTACACAGATGAGATGATCGAGGGCTGGCAGAAAGTCACCGAAAAAGTTAAACCAACAGGTACTTCCATTTTTCTCCAGCTTTGGCATTGCGGCAGGGCTTCTCATAGTGACTTCCATAACGGCGAGCTTCCAGTTTCAGCTTCAGCCGTCAAGCTCAACGGCGATCTCATCCACACGCCGCTCGGCAAGAAGCCATACGAAACTCCTCGTGCATTGTCGGTGGATGAAATTAAGGCAACAGTGAATGATTACCGCAAGGCAGCGATGAACGCGAAGGCTGCCGGTTTCTCCGGGGTCGAAGTGCACGGTGCCAATGGGTATTTGATAAATCAATTCCTTGATTCGAAAACGAATCACCGCGATGATCAATACGGGGGAAGTCTTGAAAATAGATTCCGTTTTTTTAAAGAAGTGGTTGAGTCTGTGTTGGAGGTTTGGGCTCCGGAGCATGTGGGTACCCACATTTCACCAAATGGAGTTTTTAATGATATGGGCAGCGGAGACTTTAGAGAAACCTATCTATATGCAGCCGAGGAATTAAATAAATTAAAACTTGGCTATCTGCACATCGTGGATGGTCTGGCATTCGGTTTTCACGAAAAAGGGGAGCCGATGACCCTGGCGGAATTCAGACCGGTTTATCAAGGAATAATTATCGGGAATTGCGGTTATACTCGAGAAGCTGCTGAAGAAAGAATCTCCGAAGGCAATGCAGATGTGATATCCTTTGGCCGGCCTTTTATTACGAACCCTGACTTACCCGAACGATTCATGAATAATTGGCCTTTGAATCCTTCTGAAGACATGTCGCTATGGTATACCGCGGGAGCTGAAGGTTATACGGATTATGCGCCGTTTAAATCATCATCTTCCGTATAAAAGTACTACGTAGCTGTAGCTGATATGGCGTTATACTCACCTTCAACTGTTAATCATCAATTTTTTGTAACCTCGCTTTCATTGAGTAGTAGGTGTACTCATCGAAAAGAGAAATCCGCTTGCCACTTCAACAAGTACTTCCTGTTATCAACGATACCAATTTTTTCCGTTCATAGTAGGTTTTAATCGTTAATAGTTGACTGTACTTATCTTTATCGCACCTGTATAGCTTAGTGGGGTAGAGCATCGGCCTCCGGAGCCGTTTTTCGGGGTTTTTGTAAGTTTTTGAAAACAGGCAAAAAATCTTGTAACCTCTCTTTTTTGAAAGAAAATATTATTGTTTCTGTCTTGTCTATTTAAGCCTATTTAGCTCTCTTATAGACACTATTTAGACACCAGATATTTTCCTCAAGAGCATCGGACTTAACACCCACAATTAGTCCGTTACACTCAAGAAACTCTCTGACAACTTCTTTTACTTCTCGTTTTTTTTGATCGACTTCGAAATTCAAACCCTGCATACTCTGTTCATCGAGCAACCCGGCAAGTGGGGCAAGAACATCGCTTATTTCTGGAAACTGATTCAGCGTCTCTATTCTGACAACTGGTGCAGCATAGTAGGGAGGGAAAAAAGATTTATCATCCTCCAGTATGAAAAGATTATATCCAGGAATGCGGCTGTCTGTTGAAAAAGCGGTAATAATGTCCACCTGTCCTTTTTTTACGGCATCGTACATGAGTGCGGGGTCAAGATTGATTGCTTTACCGAATGATATATGATATACCTTTTGAAAACCGGGGTAACCATCCGGCCTTTCCGAGAACTCGGCTGGAAAACCTATCCTTAATGAATCAGCTGCAAATTTTAAATCAGATACTTTTTCCCATCTGTTCTTTACGGCATCTTCATTTCTAATGGCGAAGGCATATGTATTGTTAAACCCGAAAGGCGAGAACCATTTCAGATTAAACTGTTTTTCATATTCTTTGGATACAAAGTCATACACTTCACGAGGCGTTGTGAATGATTCTTTGCTTTTTAAGATAGCAAGCAGGCCGGTCCCGGTATATTCCGGATACATATCTATTTCACCTTTTTTTAGTGCTTCATGGCATATCATGGTGCCGCCGAGGTTAAACTTCCTTTCGACCTTCATTCCAGGAACAATTTCTATTCTCTGCGCCATCATCTCACCAAGAATTAACTGCTCGGTAAAATTTTTGCTGCCTATCCTGATTAATTTTTTGGGATGAGCTTCCCCGAACTGCACTACTTGTCCTGTCAGGCCGAGCATAAAAAGAAGCAAAAGTGGTATGAAAGCTATATACCTGCCTGAAGTTCCGGAAAAAACAGGATATCGTCTTCTTTTCCTCTCGTTCAGTCCCAATTCGATTGCTGCAATTGCGAAACTTACATAAAGAGCGAGCAATGCCGAAGGAACAGCGCCGAGCATAATCAGGCGCGTATCTGAAAGTGAAAGTCCGCGGTTGATAAACTCGCCCAGTCCCCCGGCTCCGATGAAAGCAGACAGCGTTGCAATTCCGACGCTTATTACAGCAGCAGTTTTTACACCTGCAATTATCACAGGCAGGGAAAGGGGCAATTTCACCATCTTCATCTGCTGCCAGGGGGTCATCCCCATGCCTCGCGAGGCCTCCAGTATGTCAGAGGATACACCTTCAAGCCCGGTAACAGTATTCTGTATAATAGGGAGCAATGCGTAGAGCGTCAGGGCAATTATTGCGGGCATGACACCGATTTTACCGATTGCCGTTAAGAGGAAGACGAGCATGGCCAGACTTGGTACAGTCTGTAGAATTCCTGCAATTCCGAATACAAAAGACCTGATTACCCTTTTCTGAGAAATGTAAACACCAAGCGGGACTCCGAGCAAAACTGCAGCGCCTGTAGAAATCCCTGTAAGAAACAGATGTTCTCTGGTACGTATGAGTAACTCTCCGGTTCGTTCCGCCACAAATGCAAGCATCCCTAGAGTGCCTCCTGAAACTCGGCAAGCTGTTTTTTGGGCTTCATGAGGAGGGCCCTTACAAAATCTGTTTTGGGAGACCGGATGATTTCTTCTTTTGTCCCGAGTTGCTCGAGCTGTCCCTCATGCATAATGGCTATCCGGTCTGCGAGGGTAAAGGCCTCAAATATGTCATGAGTTACAAAGACAATGGTCTTTTTCAGTCGGGCCTTTATTTTGAGCAGTTCCTGCTGGAGCAAATCCCGCGTAACAGCATCCAGCGCTCCAAATGGTTCATCCATTAGCATTATTGCTGGGTCTGCGGCAAGCGCCCTTGCCACTCCGACTCTCTGCTGCTGTCCGCCTGAGAGTTCATCAGGATAACGGAGGCTGTATTGGGGTGGATCAAGGCCAACAAGTTCAAGCACTTCCTTTGCTCTTGCATGTCTGTTACTGACTGATTGACCCAGGAGTTTCAGGACAATGGAGACATTATTCACGATATTCATATGGGGGAAAAGCCCTACCCCCTGTATGACATAACCGATTGACCGCCTGATATCGATCTGATTTTTGTCCAGAATGCTTTCTCCTTTTATTTTAATCGTCCCGGATGAAGGCTCGATGAGGCGGTTTAACATTTTCAGGATCGTTGTCTTGCCGCATCCCGATGAGCCGAGAAGTACAAGGGTTTCACCTTCGAAGATTTCAAACGTAACGTCCCTGACTGCATGAGTCTTGCCTTCATTAAAATATTTATTGACCTTTATAAGCTCAAGCATTATGTGATATTTCCATCGCAATGAAAACCTGCGAAGAATTTTTCATGAAGGATATACCTGACATATGATTTCGGGAGGACGCTCAATCCAACGGCCTTCAGACCCCACACCCGCTACAAGCTGACCCACTGTCCTACGGTATTGACTGCCTGTGACGAACTGAAGTGTTCTCTGAAGATATTGAAATAATAGCACTCTTCCTTGCTGCGGATTATGGGGAACTCACTCTGCACAGCCGCAAGATCCTCGTCGCTTACTATTTGTTCAAAATGTGACGGGAGAACATCGGCTGATCCGGAACCCTGGGAAAATTCCTGCTTCAGCCGCCAGACTACTGATTCGGGCAGGTCCTTTTCGAAAGATTTCCTGAAGATCCATTTTTCGATTTTGTCTTTACCGTTGTCTTTTATCTTGTATACAGGAGGTAACGAAAGAGAATAGTTTAACAGTTCACCGGATATTAGGGGCGTTACCACTTTTACTGAATTACAGGCGTTCATGCGGTCCAGTCTCAGTGATGCGTTGCTGTGCAAATAGCTCAAGCATTTTATCTGGTTTTTAAAAAGCAGCTCAGGGGGCAGTTCCTTAAAAAAAGTATATCCGCAGAACACTTCGTCTCCGCCTTCACCTGACAACAGTACCTCTATACCCGAGTCCGCGGCGAACTTCGATATCAGATAGTTCGCAATTGAGCTCCGTACCAGAGAAGGGTCAAAAGATTCAAGGTGATAAATGACCTGTGGCAGGACATCAAGCAGTTCCTGAAGGCCCACTATGAGCTCATGGTGTTCCGTGTCAAGAACTTCTGCTACCTTGCGCGCATTTATAATATCACCGCTTTCACCTACACCAAAGGCGAACGTCTTCAACCGGGCATCATCCCCGAATCTTTCCTTGTATACCCTGCTGGCAATGCTCGCTATCACGCTGCTGTCAATCCCGCCGCTCAGAAGACTGCCGGTCGGGACAGTAAAATCAGTCCTGCTGTGAAAGCTCCTGTGTATGATGTCCCTGATGTCCCTGACCGCTCTGTCCACTCCCGGGTCATTTATTTCCGAAGGTGCATCGGGCAAGCTTGCAAAGGGGGTAAGGCTCCCTGAACTGTCCATGTAGTGTCCTGCCGGGAACTCATGAACATCCTCGGTAATCCCGACTAGGCCCTTCAGTTCCGAGGACAGATATATGTTATTGTTTTTTTTGCCGTAAAAGAGGGTCTTGATCCCGAGCAGGTCCCTTGCTGCAATACATTTTTCACCATCCGAGATAAGGAAGGAAAATATTGCGTCATCAAGATATTCGAACATGCCTGTGCCATGTTCTTGATACATGGCAAGAAGCAGCCGTTCGTCTTTCAATGGACCATCCGCGACGTTACTGTCCCCGGCAAGGTCGTTCCAGTTCCCGATCTGTCCGTCATAGCATATGGCTTTCTCTCCGTCTACCAGAGGAACACCGGGGTTGCCTATGTCCTCTGCTTTGTCTGCTCGGAGATAGTTCTGGGCCATTGTGATATTACCTGTGGAATGTATACCCTGAGTATGTGGCCCCCTGTGTGCAATCGTTTTCATCATTGACTCAACCCTACTGCCGCCGGGCTGCCCGAATTCTGCAACAAAACCGCTCATATAGTAAACCTCCTATTAAATATAAAGATGTTCAAGTATTTGACCGTTTGAACGCTTGAACATCTTATTTTACTTCCCCATATCCCTGAAATTCCGCACATAAAATCTTAAGTCCTATCCTAATTAATAAAACTTATTATATATTATTCGTTATTTTAAATGAACAGCGAGCCTGCCTACCGGCAGGCAGGCGTATGGTGAGCGAAGATAATGAAATAAAATAATTTGAATATATTTAAGAAATAGTTTATAATACTAACGTAATTTTTACTGATAAAATCTAACGTAAATCCTTAAAATTATCCTATCTTATACAGTCTGATCCAAATTTTAGACGTTTGTCTTAAAAAATATGGAGAAATAAATGAAAAAAAATGGATTTATTGTAAAACTACCAGAAGATATTGATGCACTATCGCAGGATGAAGAATATTGTTTTGTTTTCAATAATGGGGATAAAAGGAAAATACGTTTTCACGACTACCACGAAATTTATAAAATTCCTGGACTTTATGAACATATATTCTACGACAGGCTCAAGTGTATATCACACAAAGTAGTTACGTCCTCCTTAATGGAGGAGTTGGAAAATTCTCAGGATACTGTCCATGATTTGTCGGTAATAGAACTTGGTGCTGGTAACGGTTTAGTAGGTGAAGCCCTTAAAGAGAAAGGTGTGGATTCTATTATTGGCGTTGACATCATAGAAGAAGCTGAGGACGCAGTAAGTCGTGACCGTCCAGATGTCTACAATGAATATTATATTAAGGATTTTTGCAATTTGACTGAACAATCCAGAAATGAGTTTGCATCCAAAAATTTAAATTGTCTTGTCTGTGTAGCAGCATTAGGGTTCGGCGATATCCCTCCATATGCATTTGCAAATGCCTTCAATCTGATATCTGATGGTGGATGGATAGCGTTTAATATCAAGGCGGATTTTATCAAGGATAGTGACTCTACGGGATTCTCAAAGTTAATAAATAATATAATTGAAAAAGGCCAGTTAGAGGTGGCTGCAAAAGATAGTTATTGCCACAGATTTTCTGTTAATGGAAAGTCTCTGGAATACGTTGCAATAATCGGTAAAAAACACGCTAACATTCCTTTAGACATGGTTTGATAATTATTACTAAGCTAATAATTAAATCCTCACTTTCAACTGTTAATCATCAATTTTTTGTGACCTCGCTTTCATTGAGTAGTAGGTGAAGTCAGTAAAAGGGGAATTTGCCTGTCCTTTCAATAAGTACTTCCTGAAGTCAACGATTTCCAAATTTCTTCTGAATACAACATTTCAAACAGTAATCAACACCAAATTATTAATTGGATTATATATATTTAGAAGAAGTAAAATAACAAAAAAGAATTTAAAAACTTCTAAAGCTGTTTAGAAATCGAAGATGCCCAAGATTCTAATTATGACCAGTGTAGTAGGTGGAGGTCATGTATTTCGAGACATCGCCATTGCTAAGGAGCTAAAGAAACTCTTACCTGAAAATTATGAGATAATTTTTGCTTCTGGAGGAAATGCATATGCCATGATTCAAGATGAGGGTCTCGAAGTTGAAAAAATCACGGGGCTGAATTTCCCTGCACATCAGGGGACTGCAAGCTTTTTGAAACTCTATTTCGCAATACTCTGGTCTGAACTTTTGCAACTGTTCGATCTCCGCCGTTTGATTAAAAAACACCAACCCGCCCTGGTTATTCTTGATGAATTCTTTTTTATGGCAGACTACTGTCGTCTACACAGGATTCCCGTGGTCTTTATGTGTGATTTTGTCGGTGTTCCTCAATTGCGGTTCTTTCATAATCCATTACGTGCGACACTTGAGAAGTTTTTTGACTGGTATCTCGCTACTTATCTCCCTCGCCGAGTTAATCGGTGGATCTTTATTGGTGATACCGAGTTAATTCCTCGTGAAGACTGGCGAGCTCGTACAAAAACCCGAGGTATCGTAACTGTCGAACCCATAACGAAGGTTCAGTATACTCCGCCGCCTCTCCGGGATGAGGCTCGCAAAAAATTGGGATTCACCGAGAGTGAAAGAGTAGTTACTGTAGCTGTCGGTTGTTCTGGGGTAGGAGAATATCTACTTGAGGCAGTGAATACCGTAGCCCCTCTTTTACGCAATCATGTACCTGGCCTAAGGGTTGAGCTAATCTGCGGTAATGGTATTGATTTACAACGTCTTTCCAGCAATCAGGACGTTCACGTACATGGATATATCCGAAACATTGAAGTCTTTTTCGCTGCAAGCGACGCTGTGATTGTCCAATGTGGTCTAACCACCACCACAGAGTGCTTGATGATCGGTGTCCCTATGATTGTTGTCCCGTTGGCTGATCACTGGGAGCAAGCTAATACAGCACGATATCTATATGAAAAGGCTGGAATAAGAAAAATAGATGCTGAGCATGTTTCACCTAAAGTTCTCTCGGACGCCATTTTACATTTACTGAGCCAGACAAGCTGGGCCACTTCACCTTTTCGTGGTGACGGACACATTGTAGCAGCACGAGCAATAGCTGATGTTCTTGAGGCCCCATCTGAAGAAGTTGCTCGGTTGCCATAATACTTTCAACCTCCGTAAACATCAACATTTCATTCCTTCATAATTATTGATTTGGAGGTGTACTCAACAAAACGGGAAATTCGCCCACCACTTCAATAAGTACTTTCTGTTATCCTTACTTGTGATATACTGAAGGAAAAAGCTTGTTAAACTATTATATTTTCAAAAGCAGTGTTTTTTTCTTTTCTTGGAATTCCTCTTCATTTAATATCCCCTGATTTTTTAGTTCAGCTAACTTTTTGATTTGGTCGGGTATATCTAATGTTGTTTCATTTGTAGAGGGAACTTGAGTTTTTTCCCCGATGTTTTTTTTAATATAATTGACTAAATTCTTAATGTCCCTTTCATTAATCCATTTTATTACTACATTATTACCAGATACAATTAGTGAGATTCTATGCCCCGTAAAAGCTTTTCTCCTTTCTATAGATGAGATATTGGAATACGGAAATACCTCAAGGTTATAACCCAACATTTGTTTTGCAAAAAAAACTGCTCTATTATTTGTTGCCAATAAGACACCTTCTCTAACGGCATCTTTACCTAAAATCTTAGTTTCATAAACACCAATAACAGAAGCTATTATTTTTTCCTTTTCACCCAAATGCTTTTCAGCTGCTTCAGTTAATTTTTTTAACTTTGTTATTTTTTCAAGTTCTTGTTCTTTGACTGCTGATTCGGAAGTTTGTTGGGGGGTAAGATGCGATTCTTTTGAGCTCTTACTTCTCTCAGCTTTCCATTTCTCATATTCTTCTTTGTCTTTAAATTGTGGCATCGTTCGCTTCCTTTTGTTCGTATGCCAGCTTTAGAAAGAGGAAAGATAAATTAGCTTACTGGTAGTAATTTACTACCTTCATTTGAACTTGTCAATCAGTTGATTAAGTAAGTTATCAACACCCCATTTCTTGACTTTTCTCCTGTTAGCTAACCCCTTGAAAACATTGGGGGGCCGTCGGGGATTCGAACCCCGGACAGGTCTTTGAATGCCAGCTTTTTAAGTCGTATGCCTATCTACTTAATAAGAGAGTGTTTTGTTCCTTGCAACGTAACAGGTAACATGATATAATAGTGAAGATATTGTGATTAAATCTTTTAAACATAGAGGACTGGAGAAGTTCTTCTACGATGGAATCAAAAGCGGAATAAACATTAAACATGCCCAGAGACTCGCCCGTATCCTGGACCGTCTCGATGCATCGGCTGGGGCACAGGACATGAATCTCCCCGGATTTAAGCTGCATAAACTGAGCGGGCAAGAAAAAGGCACATGGTCTGTACGGGTGAGCGGTAATTGGAGAGTTACATTCCGATTTGATGGAAACGATGCGGTTGTTGTTGATTACCGTGATTATCATTGATTTAAAAAAGAGGTGAAAACATGATTGGAAAAAGAAAACCAACACATCCCGGAGAGGTCTTAAGGGAAGAGGTTATTAAACCTTTAGGACTTAGCGTAACCGAGGCATCAAAAAGTTTGGGGGTTACCAGAAAAACCCTGTCTTTACTCCTTAACTGCAAGGCATCATTGAGTCCTGAGATGGCAGTCAGGATTTCAAGGGCCACAAAAACCTCCCCTGAAAGCTGGCTGTATATGCAGGCGAAGCTGGATCTTTGGATTGCCGCTCAAAAACGTACAAAAGTCAGGGAATTGAAAGCCGTTGCAGTTTGATTAGATTTTTTGTCTTGCAGAACAGTGCTTTTTATTGGGGGGCCGTCCGGGACTCGAACCCGGGACCCGCTGATTAAGAGTCAGCTGCTCTACCAGCTGAGCTAACGGCCCGAAAAATTTGCGCAGCAAATTTTTAGCTAATGGCAAATAGCTAATGGCTATGTGCAATATATTTCACGCAGTGAAATATATCTGGCGCGCCTGAGAGGATTTGAACCTCCGACCCTCGGCTTCGGAGGCCGATGCTCTATCCGCTGAGCTACAGGCGCATAAAAACAGGGAACAGGTTTCAGGTTCCAGCTGTCAGAAAAATATTATACACTTCTGGTTAGTAATAACCTGATTCCCGGTACCCGATCCCTGACACCTGATTAAATGGGGTGGCTAACGGGATTCGAACCCGTACAAAGAGAGCCACAGTCTCTCGTGCTGCCTTTACACCATAGCCACCATCCATAATATTAATCAAGCAAGGTGAACAATGCAGTGACAGTTTCTGCAAAGCCACTCTAAATTCCCTGACTGATTATTCTTTCTGTTACTGTCCATGTGATGAACAACGAGAACCCTTTTATCGTCTGTTCCGCATTTGCTGCACTTTTCCGGTTTACCATATCTTTTTAATAACCTCCTGGATACAGTCTGGCCTGCTACCCAGTTAGGAGCGTTTTCCTCGCAGCGTTTATTCTTGTTTTCCCAGGAGCAGTGGCAATTAACCGAACAGAAAAATTTATTACTCTCTGATCTTTTAAAATCTTTTGGCGTTCTGTAGATTTCTTTTCCACAATAACCGCATTCAACCCACTTGCCGTTTGTCTGAGCCTTACCCTGGCATTTTTTAGTGCAGTATTTGCCCCAGCCTTTTTTTACATGAGATTCTTTTATCCAGATTACTTTACCACAAACAAGGCATTTTCTTTTAACCATGCAGACATTATATCAGATGAAATCACTTTAGTTATATCAATGAACAAAACCACAGTTAGACGCTCTACCAGCCATATAAAGATAGTTCACTGTTCACTGTGACAGTTGTCAGAGTAAGAGTTATTTAAGCAGTAGCTGTTAACTAATAACTGTTATTTGTCAACTAAATTGGCGCGCCTGGGAAGATTCGAACTCCCGACCCTCTGCTTAGAAGGCAGATGCTCTATCCAACTGAGCTACAGGCGCAGTTAGTATACAGTTCACTGTTGACGGTTGACAGTCT
>Ga0255052_10000470_pt1 | contig 32702 bp, 36 predicted proteins | sample JV7_2_21_MG_FD_188632 | JGI IMG/M metagenome (GOLD analysis project Ga0255052, IMG submission 188632) | Seawater microbial communities from Jervis Inlet, British Columbia, Canada - JV7_2_21 | ecosystem: Environmental > Aquatic > Marine > Inlet | place: Canada: British Columbia | collected...
ATCTTCTCTAGAAGAGAAAAAAACATCAATAACGCGCATACTTACCCTTTTGCACGCTAATTCTAACCTACATGATTTTGAAACTTCCTTGTAACTTCTGTACTGCTTTATAAACATTATAAATCAGAGCGTGTTTAAAGTCAAGGGGAAAAGAAAATACAAATCAGTTTAACCAATTAAGTTTAAATTCACTGTAAAATCCTGAAAAATTAAATACTTCTAATGTACCGCATGTACCGCCCGTAAAAATAAAAATTTTATCTATTTTAAAGCTCTGTATCGTTCATCTGAAACTTAGAACTTCTTGACACAAAGCAAATTTTGTTGTATCTTATTAGCACTCTAAGCAGCAGAGTGCTAATAACAAATGAGTACATTAGACAAGCGAGGGGAAAGCATACTCTGGGCAATAATTGAGAGCTATATTGCCTCCCATGGCCCTGTGGGCTCGCGGACAGTTACAAGAAAATATTCATTGAATCTATCGCCGGCCACTATTCGAAATACAATGGCAGATCTTGAAGAATTAGGCTACATTATGCAGCCTTATACTTCAGCAGGGAGAATCCCCACTGAAAGGGGATACAGGTTATACGTGGACTCAATTTTAAAGAAAAACACATTGCGCACTAACAAGAAACTGCTTCAGCAGCTATACAGCAGACTGTGCACTATTGAAAAAGATATTAACAAACTTATAAAGGCGACATCTAAAACCCTGTCTGTATTCTCACATTATCTCGGAGTTGCAACACCGCCTAAGGCTGAAGAAATAACTTTAAAACGCATTGAATTCATAAGGCACGGAAGAAACAATTTGTTGGGAATTTTAATCTCTGAAGAAGGGATAGTCAAAAACAAAATTTTACATTCAGAAAAAGATTTCTTCACTCAAAGACAGCTCGATAAAATAACTAATTATCTGAACAGCGAGCTTACAGGCCTGACGATTAGAGAAATAAAAACTAAAATACTGTCGCAGATATCAAAGGAAAAGACAGCCTGTAATAATCTTATAATGAATGCCTTGATGTTATGTAAAAAAGTAATCGCATGGGAAACGGGAAACATATTTTTTATGGGAGAGATCTCAGGAACCTGCAACCTGCCTGACTTTGCGACCATGAAACAGATAAAGGACCTTTTTAAGGCAATTGAAGACAAACATCTCATGGTAACGTTGCTTGATAAAATGTCACTTTCAGAAGGCGTTCAGGTTTTTATCGGCTCGGAAAACATCGTAACCGAGTTGAAAGAATTAACCATGGTCGGCTCTACATATAACGATGGTCACCGCACTCTGGGTACCATCGGCATAATTGGCCCTACAAGAATGAACTATGAAATTGTAATACCGATAGTCGACCTTACCGCCAAGACCCTGACACAGATTTTATCTGAAAGATAAGGAGACACTCGTTGTGACCGGAGAAGAAAAAAAATCCTTTGAAGATAGTCATGAAGATAAAGAAGAGCAGATATGGGAAATACCTGATACAAATGAAACAGAAGAGCTGAAAACCTTGGAAGTTGATGCCAAAACCACTGAAAAACAAAAGAAAAAAGCAGCAAGCACAGAAAAGCAAAAAAAAGAACATGCAGAATTCAAAGATAAGTATCTAAGGCTTTATGCTGATTTTGAGAATTATAAAAGACTGGTAGCTAAGGATAAAGAAGAGCTGATAAAATATTCCAATGAAAGTCTCCTAAATGAGCTTCTCACTGTAATTGACCATTTGGAATTAGCCCTTCAACATTCCGCAAATAACGAGGCAACCTCAGCCCTGTTTGAAGGTGTTGAAATGACATTAAAAGAACTAACAACCATTCTTGAAAAGTTTGGAGTGGTGAACATCGAAGCCCTCGGTAAACCCTTCGACCCTTCTGTGCATCATGCCATGTCTCAAATTGAATCAAAAGAGAGCAGTGAAAACATGGTAGTCGCAGAGTTCAGAAAAGGATATATGCTTAAAGACAGGGTTTTAAGAGCAGCGCTTGTAGGTGTATCTAAAAAATCCAATAAAGAATCCCTTTCAAAAGAGGAGGAGTAAACAAAATGGGAAGAGTAATAGGTATAGACCTTGGAACCACTAACTCTGTTGTAGCTGTAATGCAGGCTGGCGAGCCCACAATTATTTCAAACCAGGAAGGAACCAGGACTACCCCTTCGGTGGTGGCCTTTACAGAAAAAGGTGAACGCCTTGTCGGTCAGATCGCAAAAAGACAGGCAATAACAAATCCGGAAAATACTATATTTTCCATCAAAAGACTTATGGGCAGAAAATTTGATTCACGAGAGGCCAGAGAAGCCACGCAAAAGCTTCCTTATAAAATAGTGTCTGCCCCCAACGGAGATGCACACGTTGAAGCCCATGGAAAGGTTTATTCTCCACCTGAAATTTCTGCCATGATACTTCAGAAACTTAAGCAGGCTGCTGAGGATTACCTCGGAGAACCGGTAACTGACGCCGTGATAACGGTACCTGCATATTTCGATGACAGCCAGCGTCAGGCAACAAAGGACGCGGGCAAGATTGCAGGCCTTAATGTCTTAAGAATAATTAACGAACCAACCGCTGCCTCTCTCGCATACGGCATGGACAAAAAGAAAGAAGAAAAAATTGCTGTTTACGACCTTGGCGGCGGAACATTTGACGTCTCCATATTAGAGTTGGGCGAAGGCGTCATAGAGGTTAAATCCACAAATGGAGACACATTCCTCGGGGGAGATGATTTTGACCATCGTATAATGGACTGGTTAGTAGCAGAATTTAAAAAGGAACAGGGCATTGACCTGAGTAAAGATAAGATGGCTCTACAACGATTAAAAGAACACGCAGAAAAAGCAAAGATTGAATTGTCTTCCGCAACGGAAACCGAGATAAACCTTCCATTTATAACTGCTGATGCAAGCGGTCCAAAACACCTGCTGATGAAATTGTCAAGGGCCAAGCTTGAACAGCTTGTTGCTGACCTGATTGACAAGACGAAGGGCCCCTGCAAAACTGCCCTGTCAGATGCGGGTTTAAGTTCAAATGAAATTAATGAGGTAATCCTTGTGGGGGGTCAAACCAGAACACCAAAAGTCCAGCAGGTAGTACAGGAATTTTTTGGTAAAGAACCTGGTAAGGGTGTAAATCCTGACGAGGTTGTTGCACTGGGTGCTGCGATCCAGGCAGGCGTGCTCAAAGGCGATGTCAAGGAAGTCCTGCTTCTTGACGTTACTCCCCTTTCCCTTGGCATTGAAACCCTCGGCGGTATCTTCACAAAACTCATAGAGAAAAACACCACCATTCCGACCAAAAAAAGCCAGGTGTTCTCTACTGCTTCTGACAACCAGCCAGCCGTTACCATAAAAGTATGCCAGGGAGAAAGGGAAATGGCTGCCGACAATAAACCTCTCGGCCTCTTCGAGCTGGTGGGCATCCCTCCTGCACCAAGAGGGATTCCGCAAATAGAGGTAACCTTCGACATTGATGCAAACGGTATCATCCATGTTTCAGCAAAAGACCTGGGCACGGGGAAGGAACAGTCAATACGCATCACTGCTTCCAGCGGTCTCACACCAGATGAGATTCAAAAGATGACTAAAGATGCAGAAACCCACAGCGACGAAGACAAAAATAAACGTCAGCTGGCAGAAAAAAGAAATGAGGCCGACACCCTTGTATACACAGTTGAGAACTCTTTAAAAGAGCACGGAGACAAAGCCTCAGAGGATGAAAAACAGAAGATCACGGAAGCACTGGAAAAGTGTAAAAAAATAAAAGACACAACAAGTGACCCCGAAGAACTCAGGAAGGCGGTAGATGAACTGAATTCCGCCTCTCACAAGCTGGCTGAGCAAATTTACAAAACCGCCTCTGCCGGCGCACAGCAGGAACAGCAGGCGGAACAACCGCCACCAGGGGAAAAATCTCAAAAAGAAGATGTTGTGGATGCAGAATTCGAGGAAGTGGATAAAGATAAACAGAAAGAATAAACAAGAAGGCACTGAGTCACACAGGCACAGGGTAAACAGATTTAATTGCTTTGTTTCCTTATGCCTCTGCCACTTTATCCTGTGATTAATTATGAATGATTATTATGATTTGCTTGGAGTATCAAAAGGTACTTCCGAGAATGATATAAAAAAGGCTTTCAGAAAACTCGCCCTTCAACATCATCCTGATAGAAATCCAGGGGATAAAGCCAGCGAGGATAAATTTAAAAAAATCAATGAAGCATATGCCTGTCTGAGCAACCCTGAGAAAAGAGCCCATTACGATACTTATGGGACAGCCGAAGGTATAGGCACCGGTGATTTTGGTTTCGGTGATTTTTCTGCCAACTTCGGAGATAACTTCGGAGATATCTTCGGAGATATCTTCGGAGATTTTTTTGGCACCTCTTCAGGAAGAAGAAAGATGCGGCCTTCGAAAGGCGCAGACCTTCGATATGACCTTCAAATAAACCTCAAAGAAGCTGTTCATGGCGTAGAAAAGACAATCAAGGTCCCCCGTTGGGAGACATGCGAAAGCTGTACAGGCAACGGCTCAAAGGACGGCGCAAACCTGTCCAGTTGCCCCGCCTGTAAAGGTGCCGGACAAACAAGACTTCAGCAGGGTTTTTTCAACATTTCAAGGACCTGCGGTAAGTGCAACGGCTCAGGTCAGTTCATCACAAACCCCTGCACAGACTGCAAAAGTAAGGGCAAAATTAAAAAACAGATATCAGTGTCCATAAAAATACCTCCCGGAGTGGATACAGGAATAAAACTGAGAGTCTCCGGTGCAGGAGAAGCGGGAAGTTTAGGCGGCCCATACGGAGACCTTTATGTTGCAATTGATGTTGCGCAGAATCCCTTTTTCAAAAGAAAAGGCACAGACCTTTTGTGTGATGTTCCGATTTCCTTTATACAGGCTGCACTGGGCGGGGAGATTGAGGTCCCCACCATGGACGGCAAGTCATTTATTAAAATTCCCCCCGGAACCCCTTCAGGAAGGGTTTTTCATCTGAAGGGAAAAGGTGTTCCAAGACTGGGCGGCTATGGAAAAGGAGACCAGTTTGTAATAGTTTATATAGACGTGCCAAAAAAACTCACCAAGCGGCAAAAAGAGCTTCTCCACGAATTTGCGGGCATAAGCGGAGACGAGATATCAAAAGGCTTTATGGATAAAGTAAAAGACATATTCAAGGAACAGGCGAAATAGCAAATTCCATCGATACATGATACAAGTTTAAGACTAGGATTAAAAAAAATCACATATCATGAATCGTGAATCCTGAATCATATTTTAATAAAATCTAATGATTCGATTGTTTCTCCCGCTTGAAAAAATCACGTTAAAACAGATATCCATCAACGGTGAAGAGGCAAGGCACCTCGCGCTTGTACTGAGGGCAAAACCCGGCGATAGTATAACAGTACTGGACGGCAGTGGTTACAAATATGACTGCAAGCTTATCTCTGTTCACAAAAAAGAGGTCCGGGCGGAGATAACCGGCAAGGCGCCCTACTCTGCTGAGTCTCCTGTTTCAACTACCCTTGCACAGGGTATTTCCAAAGGTGACAGGATGGATTTCATTATTCAAAAATCGACTGAACTTGGAATAAGTAAAATCATCCCGTTAATTACCGATCGAACACAGGTCAGGCACACTGAGAAAGTTGAGCGATGGAGGAAAATAGCTGTTTCAGCCTCCCGGCAGTCAGGAAGGGAGAAAGTTCCTGACATAACAGAGCCTGTTAATTTTAAAGATTTTTTAAACATATACAGCCCTGGCACCGGTATAATCCTTTCAGAAGAAGAAAAGGAACAAAGCCTCAAAAAAACCCTAAATGACATTCGGGCCACTAAAGGGGTTACCCTGCTTGTCGGGCCAGAAGGCGGGTTTTCAAAAAACGAGGTAAGCACAGCGGTTCAAAAGGGTTTTATATCCGTAACCCTGGGGCCAAGAATCCTCCGTACTGAAACTGCACCGATTACCGCATTAAGCATTATCCAGTATGAACTCGGGGATATGGGGTAAAATAAAATCAAAAATCAAATATTCCGCCTTTAGAAATACTTTAATAACTGAATGGTGAAGCAGTGAAAGCAATTATAACCAACGCATATGGTTCAGTAGAAGTTTTAGAGATACAAGAAGTAGAAAAACCTGTAATTCAGGATAATGAAATGCTGATCAGAGTTCACGCTTCTTCAGTAAATCCGGTAGATTGGAAAATCAGGAAAGGGGATGCGAAATTACTTACTGGCAGGAAGCCTCCTAAAATATTAGGGGCAGATTATTCCGGAATAGTTGTCAAAGTCGGCAAAGACGTTAAAAATTATAAAATCGGAGACGCTGTATTTGGAATGGTACATGCCTTTAAAGGTGGGACATATGCTGAATTTGTTAAAGTAAAGGAAGAAGAGACTTGCCCGAAGCCTGAAAATCTGAGTTTTGAAGAAGCGGCGTCACTTCCTGTTGTTTCATTGACTTCGTACCAATCATTGGTTCGCGAAGGACAACTAAAGAGGGGGCATCATGTGATGGTTAACGGTTGTTCAGGAGGTGTGGGGCTGTCCGGAGTGCAAATTGCAAAGGCCCTGGGATGCAAGGTTACAGGGGTATGCAGCACTAAAAACATTGAAGTGGCTAAAAAAATGGGAGCCGATAATATAATTGACTATACCAGAGAAGATATACTAAAGGACAAAGAAGCCTACGACATCTTTTTTGACGCTCTTGCAAATCAATCATTTTTCAAGGCAAAAAAGACGCTTAGGCCCGGCGGGGCATATATCACTACCCTGCCTTCTTTTCAGTCTATGATACTGGCACCTTTTATCAATGCTGTCAGTTCCAGGAAAATCAAAAAAATCATGGTTTCTCCCGGCACAAAAAGCGCAAAAGATTTAATAATTATCAAGGAAATGGCAGAAAGGGGACACCTCGTTCCGGTGCTGGAAAAAATCTATCCGATCGAGGAAATTCGGGATGCACATGCTCATAGTGAAACCGGAAGAGTTGTAGGAAAAATTGCATTAAAAGGCTTTGAGGGATAAACTCAGTCATGAGAAGCGGGGAGGCAATATGGAAAATCATAAGTTAGTATTACCTGAGAATCTAAGTCATTATGGATTTCTTTTTGGGGGATATTTACTTAAGTGGGTAGATGAATATGCCTGGATATCTGCAAGCCTGGATTATCCGGAATGCAATTTTGTTACAATCGGACTGAATAAGGTTGAATTCAGAAAAACCGTAAGGAAAGGAACAATACTGAAATTTATTACCGAGAAAACAAAGGAAGGAAATACTTCTGTTCAGTATTCTGTGGACGTATACCGGGGCAGTACCGAAGACGCAAAAAAGGATTTAATTTTTTCAACCCATGTAACGTTTGTCCGAATAGACGAGGAAGGCAGAAAAATGGCTTTACCGGGACGACCGTAACCATTTAAAAAAAAAATTAACTACTTAATTTAGCCCTCTCCCTGCATCCGCAAGAAAGCAGGGCAACTGATTTTGGCGGCAGGCTGTAAACCCCGTTAAAAGCCTTTGCCCACGCCTTAGGCGTACAAGCTTCTAACGGGAAGGTCCGCCTGCCGGCACCTGTCTGCCGAAGGGAGAAGCAGGCTTACACGGGGCATTCTAACGGGGTAAATGTATCATTACCAGAGGTAAAATCCTTGGACTATCTTGTTAACGCTGCAGAACAATTCAAGCATCAGGACAAGGTCACAGACATCCGGGAATATGGCAACGGCAATATAAACAAGACCTTCCTGGCAACCACTGACTCACAAAAAGAAAAGTATTTTATCCTTCAGCGCATCAACACTCATGTTTTTCGTCAGCCGGAACTTATAATGAAAAATATGAGCACCTTTACCGGTCATGTCCGGAAACGCCTTCAGCAAAGACCCATAAGTTCAGGCCGCCGCTGGGAAGTCCCGCGTGTGCTCTTGGCCCGGGACGGTCAGGACCACTGGATTGACCCTGACGGGTCATTCTGGCGAGCAATCAGCTTTATTGATAATGCGCAGACGTTCAACACTATCAAAGATATAAATCACGCAAGACAGGTCGGCTATGCGCTCGGTATGTTCCACAATCTCCTGAGCGACCTGTCACCGGACAAACTTACCGATACCCTGGAAGGGTTTCACATTACACCGCACTACCTGCTGCACTATGAAGATGTATTGGCTAATCACAGTGTTAAAAAATCCCCTGAAGTGAATTATTGCCTGCAGTTTGTCAGTAAGCGAAGTCACAGCAGGGTACACGTCCTTGAAAATGCCAGGGCACAGGGCAGTCTGGGGCTTCGCCCGATCCATGGTGATCCAAAGGTCAACAACATAATGGTGGACACTGAGACCGGGCAGGCAATCAGCATTGTTGACCTGGACACTGTCAAGCCGGGACTGGTTCATTATGATATCGGTGACTGCCTTCGTTCGGGATGTAATCCGCTTGGAGAAGAGACCGGATCGTGGGAGACGATCCGCTTCGAACCCGGGCTTTGTCAGGCCATACTGCAGGGTTACCTCTCAATAGCAGGCGAATTCTTCACACGAAATGACTTTGAATATCTGTACGACTCGATCCAGCTAATTGCTTTTGAACTGGGGCTTAGATTCTTTACCGATTTTTTGCAGGGCAATGTCTATTTCAGGGCCAGTCACCCGGAACACAATCTCGCCAGGGCACTCGTTCAATTCAAACTTACCGAGAGCATCGAATCGCAGGCAGCTGCCATTCGTAACATTATACGGGACATAGGATGAGCGGCCAGGATTTCTCTCTTCTGCCTTTTCCATCAGTCAGCCGTCGTCCAGACTTTGAAATCAAAGGAAACATCAAAAAAACTTCCAATACACTTTCAATAAGCTATACACTACCGGGCCCTCATGAAGGGCTCATAATCCCCGCCTTATCAGAAGTACCGGCCCGAAAAAATGCGCTTTGGGAGGAAACATGTTTTGAGTTTTTTCTAAGGCAAAAGCACTCAGAGCAGTATTGGGAATTCAACCTTTCGCCAGCCGGGCACTGGAATGTCTATCGCTTTAGGGCCTACCGACAGGGGATGCAGGAGGAACCGGCATTTACTTCCCTTCCTTTAAGCGTACGGAAACATTCAGCTGCTTTGCAGCTTGCACTTGAGGTTAATCTGGATAAAATTGTACCTGCAGATGGGACAATTAAGGTTGCCATCAGCGCTGTCATCAAATCAACAGACAGGGAGACGACCTACTGGGCGCTTGTTCATCCCGGCCAAAGAGCCGATTTTCACCTGGAAGAAAGTTTCACTGTTGAACTGTAATAAAAGCTCCCGGGCAGGCCGCGAATATTGAAGCATAACCAGCGCTACAACTTATGTTTTCTCCTTTTATTCAAACTTATCAAATATAATCCTGTCAGCCGGTATGCCTTTCTTTATCAACAAGTCCACACATGACTGGACCATTGGCGGGGAGCCGCAGATGTGAACGTCAACAGCCGCATTATCATGTATATATGTTTCTATTAGTTCTGTTACTCTTCCCCTTTCTCCTTTCCAATCGTCCCTGGAGCGTGCGCGGGAAAGCGTAGGAACAAATGTAAACTGTTTGAGCCGGCGTTCTAACGATCTCAGTTCATCATAATAAAAAAGCTCATCAGGTGTTCTTGTACCGAAAAACAGGGTTGTCTTCCTCTGAATATGCTCATAATCGATTTGATGGAGGATTGACATCATTGGCGCCAGTCCTGATCCGGTGGCAATAAGGAGAATGTCCCTGTCTGATTCAAGGAGATGGAAGTCACCAAAGGGCCCCCTTGCAATAAGCTCATCTTTTTCCCGGAGATAATCATGAACATAAGTAGAAACTATCCCCTTATCCACCCTGGCAATTACCAGATCCAAAAAATGATGATCACGGGCGCTTGAGGCAATTGAATAGGCCCTGAATTCGGGTTGTGAACTGAGCTTATAAGCAGGGACTTGAAGCTGTATATACTGGCCCGGGACAAAAGAGATACCATCTTCAGGTTCCAGTATCTCAAGCCTAATGCCTTTTATAAAATGCGTAAGTTCTTCAATCCGTTCTGCAAGAACCCTGTATTCCCTGACATTGAAAAGCTCTTGGGGGATAGCTATTTTCATGTCAGACTTTACTTTTATTTGACAGGAAATCCTCTTGTCCTGCTGTATTTCCTCCTTGCTTAAATAAGGGGATTCGGTCGGTAACAGCGGGCCTCCCCCTTCGAGGACCCTGACTTTGCAGTATCCGCAGGTGCCTTTCCCTCCGCATGCAGAGGGAATAAAGATTTTTTCCCTGATAAGCGTTGAGAGCAGCGGGTCACCGCCATTTACCTCAAGGTCTTTATCATTGTTAATATTGATACGAACCTGGCCGTAATCCGCAATGTAAGAATGAGCCGTCTCAAGGAAAAGGGCGAGAAGAGCCGTGATTACACTAATCAGCAGTATCCCGAAAATCAATGTTGAAGTAATCATTGTATCTGTATCATCCCGCTGAAGGCCATAAAGGCAAGGGACAGGAGGCCGGTGATAATGAGCGTTATTCCGGGGCCTACGAGCCCCCTCGGGAGATTTGGATGTTTCTGGATCTTTTCCCGGATAGACCCCACAAGCGTAATTGCAAGCATCCAGCCGATACCGCTGCCTGCCCCATATACCAGGGACTGGGCAAAGGTGTATTCTCTTATTACCATAAAAAGCGATATGCCCAGAATGGCGCAGTTGACAGTGATAAGGGGAAGGAAAATACCAAGCACAACATATAACCTGGTGAAATAGCGGTCTATTGTCATTTCCACCAGCTGCACAAAGGAAGCTATCACAATAATAAAAATGATGAAGCGGAAATGCTCAAGGTGAAATGGGATCAGTACATTGTAATAGATGACGTGATTGAGCACTGAAGTGAGTGTAGTTACAAAGACAACGGCAGCCCCTATACCCATAGCAGATTTTAAATCCCTCGATATAGCAATGTGGGGACAGAGGCCGAGGAAATTCGTGAGCAGAATATTGTTCGTAAAGATTGCCGCAAAAAAAAGTGTAGCAAGACTTATCTCGTTCATTAAAATGCCTTTATCCTTTCTCTTCGTAAATCTGCGGATAGAACGACCGCACTATCCAGATAAAGATACCGAGCATGAAAAACGCGCCGGGCGCCATTATCATTATTGTCCATTTGACAAACCCATCAGGCATGATTTGAATTCCAAGTATAGTGCCGAAACCCAGGGTCTCCCTGACCACAGCAATTATCAGGAGCACAAAAGAATATCCAAGGCTGGTCCCTAGCCCGTCCAAAAGAGCAGGTACCGGGGGATTCAACCGGGCAAAGGCCTCGCATCTCCCCATTACTATACAGTTGGTGATTATTAGCCCTACATAGGGACCAAGGGCAACGCTGATGTCAGGAAGGTAGGCCTTTATAAAAATGTCCACAATGATCACGTAGGATGATATAACCAGCATCTGAACCATCATGCGAATCCTGTCCGGGGTGTAATTCCGCAGTAAAGAAACCGTCCAGGACGACATGACCAGGGTAAATATAAGCCCGGCATTCATAACAAGAGTGTTTACAACGAGGTTTGTAACTGCAAGGGTGGAACAAATACCGAGAACCTGGCGCAGCACCGGATTTTCAATCCACAGCCCTTTTTTGAAAATCTCTTTATTTGAAGGGAGCACAGGCATGTTTATATCTCTTTCCTGATCAGTGGAACCACCTCTTGCACAAAGCGGTTCAGTTCCTTGTTTAATAATTTATCTACTGCCTCGCTTGTCTGGGTCGCTCCGGTAACAGCATCTAATTCTTTCAGGGTCTTCCGGGTACCGGCCTGTTTCAGGGTAAAAAATCGCCCTCTTCCATCCTTACGTTCGAGAGGTAAACCTGTAAACTGGGCCTGAAACCAGTCCTCGGTTATTCTTGCTCCCAGACCGGGCGTTTCAACATTGTCAAAAAAATTTATCCCGATGATCCTTGAATATTCTTTGTCAATTCCAACCATACTGGAAATCGGTCCCCAGAAACCCGGTCCGGTAACTGAGAATGCATAGCCTTTCACCGAGAGGCCATCATCATCATAACCAATATATATGGTATCTTCATTCAGCCGTAGTGGTTTAACATTCTTTGCAAATACTCTGACAATCTCCTCCGGGCCCGCACCGGCACCAACCTTTATTTTCAGCACATCAAGAATGACCGACTGGCGCCGTGCTTCAATATTTGTCAATATTTTCTCTTCATTTAGAAGTCTTACACCGCTTACAACCGAGGTGAAACAGAGTGTAACAATGAACATATATATGACCGAATAGAGCCCTTTTTTCATGTCTTTTCCTTACGGGGCACAAGATGGGAACGATCCCGGACTTTTTTAAATGCCTTATCAATAAGGGGTACGAAGGCATTTAAAAGAAGGACAGAGAACATCAGTCCCTCTGAAAAATTGGAATATCTCCGCAAAACAATAATCAGGAAACCAATTGCAAAACCATACAACCATTGTCCTTCCCGGGTCTTGGCCCCTGTTATGGGTTCTGTAACCACAAAGGCTGTGCCAAAGAGAAAGCCGCCTGACAACAGGGCATACAGAGGTGAAAAAAAAGCGGGCTCAGAGTGTAAACGAGAGAACAAAAAAGCTGATAACAATCCTCCAAGCAGGCATGCCAGTGCAATTCTCCAGGGTGCTGCCTTTTTATAAATAATATAGGCACCGCCCAGCAGTATAAGGAAAGCCGAAGTTTCTCCCAGTGAGCCTGAGATATGACCCCAGAAAAGATCTTCAAGCGGAATTATATCACCTCCCTGCAATATTCTGAGAGGGGTTGCCCCTGTAACCGCATCGCCGGCTGTCCAGGAACTAAACCCGCCTGTCATCCCTGCGGCAGGCTCTGTCCAGCGGTTCGTCATATACACCGGGAATGTAATATAAATGAAGCATCTTCCTGCCATTGCAGGGTTAAATATATTTTGTCCGAGCCCGCCAAAGGCCATCTTACCCAATCCAATCCCAAAGACGATTCCAAGCACAGCCATCCAGAATGGCAAAGCCGGCGGCAGGGAAAGCCCGTAGATAAGGCAGCTTACAAAAACCGCAGAGGTAACGGGTTTTCTTTCAGGAAAAGTGAAGAGTGCCTCTGTTAGAGTGCCAAAAACAAGAGATATTATTACAAGGCCAAATGCCCTCCAGCCGAAGAAATATACTGCAGCAAAAACTAAAGGAGTAAGTGCACCGCAGACATACATCATCGGCTTCTGAATAAACACCGGTTTTTCCGGTATGTTAAAAATCTTCAGGGTCATAGAGTTACTGTCTTCTTGCTATTCAGGTTACAAATAATTAAGAAGCGCTCTTTGCTGTTAAACCTCCGCTGGTTTAATTTAGTGTCCGCTCCGGGCCATGTACCGTCCAAAGGGATTGCACAGGTATAAACAAATAATAACAGAAGCCAGTAATCAAAACAATTTTCGGGGGCACTTAAAGTTAACCTGGCATATGATATAATTAACAGATTTTAAGTGTTATCTAAACGGAACAGTAAGTATATGACAAAACCAAACCTTGAGGTAAATGGAAATGGGTAGCCTTAATGAAGCAAGTGTTTTAGTTACCATTCTTAAAGATGCATATGCAAAAATCTTTTATAAGAACTGGCCTGTATGGTTAGGCGGATTACTAATAGGAATTACCAGTGTTATCACCTTTGCGTGGGCAAGGCCCTGGGGAGTTGTCAGGGGCTTAAGGGAATGGGTTGACTGGTTATTCTACTCTTTCGGGATATACAGTTCTCACCCGGCATACAGCCCTCATTTAAGTACCAGTTCTATTCTGACTTTTGGCTTAATATGGGGCGCTTTTGCTTCTGCCCTGTTGTCGAAACAATTTGCTATAAAAACCCCGCCTCCCTTTGAATCGGTCAGGGGTATAATAGGCGGTACTTTAATGGGAGTTGGTTCTGCCATGGCAGCGGGGTGTAATGTAGGGGGGTTTTTCAGTGCAATCAGCGCCCTGTCATTAAGTGGTATAGCCATGATGGCTGGCTTAAGCATAGGGGCCTTCCTTGAAACCCGTTATCTGTTCTGGGAAATGCAATACCTGCATTTCAGAAGAGGGGAAGAAACTCCAAAAAAAACAAAAGAGGATTCTAAAGATTGGAAGAAATTTCAACCTTACTTAGGTGCTTCGGCAGTACTGGCTGCCTTTGCAGGAGCATTTATTTATCGATCTTATGGTATTGATTCTGTTTCCGGTTACAACTATGCTGGCACCGGCGGCCTTCTTATTTCAGGGCTTGCCTTTGGAATCATTCTTCACAGAAGCCGTTTTGCGTTTCTACAGGCCTTTCGGGAACCTTTTATAAACGGCAATTCCGTGCAGTCCAGGGGTATGGCCATTGCCGTTATCGTTAGTGTGCTTGGATTTGCCGCCCTTAAATCCAGCGGGCTCAGACCCGAAGAAACGTATGTCACATCAACATTCTGGGTCGGAAGTTTTGCAGGCGGGATTATTTTTGGTTTTGGAATGCCCTTTGCCGACGGATGCGCAAGCGGTACCTGCTGGAGGTCAGCTGAAGGCCATATCAAAAATATTATAGCGTTTATCTTTTTCGGCGCTGCAAATTCATTAACAACAGCTCTCATTGAATCGTCTGAAAAACTTACTTCAGTCATGGGTAAAAAAGTCTTTTTGCCTGATTTTATCTCCTATCACTGGACTGTTTTCCTTATTGTTATGATAATGCTGTTATACTATCTTGTCACCTCCTGGAACGAAAAAACAGGAAAATTTATTTAAAATATCCAAGACCAAACCAGATATTACTGATTGGAGGATTTTAACATGGGAAAATTATTCCGCGCCAGCCCTAAAGCGTTAATATTCTTCTTCAACTGTATGTTCAGGTTTTATCCCTTGTTCATCAATATCCGAGAGTTTTTTCTCAAGCTCATGAACTCGTTTTTTATTAACCCTGTTCTGCATCGCCTTTCTCCACCTGGCAGGGATAAATAAAAATATCCCAGCCAGCAGACCGGCGAGAAAAGTCAGTAAAAGTATAAAGGCAAGAGAACCTTCAAAAGTCCAGTTAATGAATACCAGGGTTATAATTTCAGAATTTTGCACAGCAAAAATAACAATTACCATTGTAAAAATTAAGGCGAGAAAAAGAAAAACTTGCATAAAACACCTCCTGTGCCTGAATTCTATATTTGTAAATCTTATTACTTTTCTACAGCCCCTCCCGTGTCATTAAAGAAGGCACATATATAATATTTATGATGTACACTTTAAAAATTTTACTTCTCACCGCCTGATGCTGACCCGGCTAATCCACTGCTTTTATATTGGCAATATTTTCAAAAGGTATGGTAATCCATCCATACTCGGATTGAAGCTGCACTTCGGTCTCTAAAATCTCGACGAGAACGCCTTTGTAAAAAATGTCCCCGGTACTGACTTCCACTTCCTTACCTATCAACTCATGCATAGCATTTAATTCAAGCATTCCGCTATACCCTCCCCTCTAAATTACTCACGAATTCAGCCCCAAAAAGAAATATGCATGATGAATAAAAAACCCACAGCAGAAAAAGGATAAAAGTAGTTAACGAGCCGTATATTGTTCCGATACTTATTATATCTTTAACATACAAAGTAAAAAAATATTTGGCCAGTTCCCACAGGACCGTAACAAACAGGGCACCGGCAAATGCATTCCTCCACGAAACCTTAACCCTGGGGATTATTACATAAATCGCCATAAAAGTCATAAGGACCAGCATAAAAGGGGCTATGTATTTAAGAAGAATGCCCGCATCATAGCCAATCTTCAAACCCAGAATACTCATGTCGTATTGCTTAAATACAGCCGAAACAGAACTTACTGTAAAGGAAAGCAGAAGAAAAATAATCACAAGTGTTACTGTCAAAACAGACAGGAATACAGAAATAAGAAAATGTCTCTTTTTTGGAATCTTGAAAATTACATTCATGGCGTGTTCCATCGAATAAAAAAGCTGTAATGATATTAAGCCGTATATAACAAGCATCAGAATGCTTATTCCCTTGTAGATAATTACATTTTTTAACTCGGAGGTTATCCCTTCTGTCACAGCAGGAAAGAGCCTTACAAGCCCTGAGAGAGTAAACTGATAAATATCCTGATTCTCACCCATGAGATACCCGAACAGCGTGATAATCAAAAGGCTTAATGGCACCAGGGCCAATATTAAAAAAAAGGATATCGACGCAGAAAGATAAAAACCTTCATCCTTAAAAAACGCCGGAATGCTCCTGCCCAGGGATTTAATTAAATGCACTTTTTTCCTCCAAATAAATCATTGAGCCGTTAGCTTAGTAAAAAACCGGGTAGTTTTATGACTTGCATATCAGTCCTTTTTTTGTTTCAAATAAATCCTTACAGGGACCCCTTTGAAGGAAAACGTCTTCCTCAACTGGTTTTCCATGAACCTTAAATACCCCTGGCTGATACCGTCAATCTTATTGGTGAATATTACAAAACACGGCGGTCTAATTCCTACCTGGGTAATATAAGAAAGCCTTACACGTTTTCCCCTGTACAGGGGAGGTTGCTGAATTGAGGACATTTTTTTAAGAAAATTATTCAGCTCGTGAGTGCTGATTTTCCTCTTCGTTTCGTTAATTATCTCATCAATCAAAGGAAAGAGCTTTGTCATTCTCTGCTTGCTCAGGGCTGATATAGTAAGAATCGGGGCGTAATGCAAAAACCAGAGCTTTTTATATATCCGGCTCTTAACCTCCTTAATGGACAAAGAACTTTTATCCACGAGGTCCCACTTGTTAATAATGATAATACAGCCCCTCCCTGCCTCGTAAACAAAGCCTGCTATTTTCTGATCCATTTCAACACTTCCATCCACTGCATCAAGGATAACCAGGGCCACATCACAGTCTTCAATATTTCTCAGTGTCCTTATAAATGAGTATCTTTCAAAAGACTTTGCCATCTTCCCTTTTTTGCGGATGCCTGCTGTATCAATAATGAGATACTTGTTCCCGTAATATATGCATACAGAATCAATAGAATCTCTTGTAGTTCCGGGGACCGGGCTGACAATCATCCTTTTCTTGCCGAGAAGGGAATTTACAAGGGTAGACTTACCTACATTTGGTCTTCCAACAATCGCAATTCTGGGATATTCAATATCATTCCCTTCCCTGTCTGCAGGTACCATCATGGCAATGCTGTCCATCAGCTCTTCAAATCCATATCCATTGAGTGCAGATACCGGGAATAAATCAGCACCTATGGAAAAAAACTCATTAAGGTCTTTCTCTTTTTTAGGGCCATCAATTTTATTAACTGCATAAAAGGTTTTTTTATTGTGTTTCCTCAGTATACCGCTCAATTCAACATCTGAAGGTACAAGGCCTTTTTCTGCATCCATCAGCATAACCAATATATCGGCTTCCTCTACCGCGGCGATAACCTGTTTTTTTACCTCCTCAACAATATCCACACTGAACTGCGACGTATTGACTTTGTGTATCGGCTGAAACCCACCGGTGTCAACAACAAGAAAGGACCTGTCAGCCCATGTTACTTCCCCGTATATCCTGTCCCTTGTAAGTCCCGGGATATCCTCTACGACAGCAATTCTTTTGCCAATCATCCTGTTAAACAGCGTGGACTTGCCAACGTTCGGCCTTCCAACAATTGCAACAATTGGTTTTCGCATATTAGCCCCTTGGGTTTAAGCTGTAGCTGGTAGATAGTAGTTAGCATTTAATAATTCTAAGTTAGCCTTTCCCCTGACTACAAACTGCTTACTACTAACTACTTTTAATTGTGAATCTCATTATATCATACGGCATTGGAATATCAGTGACTGTTTATAACCCGAAACCTGCCGTGTTACTTGTTTCAGATTGACAGAAAAAAGAGACTTTGTTAGTATGGCTTGAAGACTAAGGAGACAATGGATGGGGAAAATCAAGAAAAAACTCGGCGAGATGCTCATAGAAGCCGGCCTTTTAGATGAATTTCAACTAAGCAAAGCCCTGGGTCAGCAAAAACAGTGGGGCGGAAGACTCGCCTCAATATTAATCAGTATGGGTTTTATTGATGAAAAATCAATTGCCTCTGTACTTGAAAAAAAGCTCGGATCGCAGTGCATGTCTCTGAAAGGCAGTAAAATTCCCCCGGAGGTACTAAAGTTAGTGAATCACGACATGGCTGTAAAATATTGTGTATTGCCCCTTGAGTTTGATAAAAAGACTCTCACTGTAGCCGTGTCAGACCCTACTGACCTGAAGACAATAGACGAACTTAGTTTTATGCTTGGACTAAAAATTAAGCCTGTCCTTGCAATCGAGTCAAGTATTAATAGTGCCATAGAACAACACTACACAGGCAAAACTTCCAGAGGTAAGACTCACATTGCCGACACAAGAAATCTGCCCGAGGATATTCAGTTAACAAGGAACGAAGCGCCTCATATTGATAAATCATGTCCTCCGGAAATACTCATCGAGGCGATCATGGAGATACTTATTGAAAAAGGCCTCATTAAACAAGAAGAACTCTCAAAAAAAATAACAAGAAAACTTAAGCGGAGCCAGCTCTGGAAGGCTACGTAAATAATATATCTTCTTTCCTTTAAATTTCAGCTCAAGCGTTTCATCCCCTTGATATAGCCTGCATAAAGTCACGAGTACAACTTGCTGTCGCCTCGTCTATTTTAAATAACAAAAAAACTCAGCACCCATTTGATGTTTATTTCCAAAACATTAGTTATTTTATTGTTTCAATATTTCCACTGTCTTTTTAAAATGGCTTTATTCTTTCCGGGTTTGACGGATAAATGTCTCTTTAAAACACATTTTTTCATCACCGGACAGACATGTCTCAAAAATTGACATATAGCCGGATGCATGGTATATTTTTTATAGGATGGCAAGATTTACTATTTTAATCACATTAACGGCTATAATGACACTGAGCGTAGGAACCCGTGCCGATGTTTACAGGTACGTTGATAAAGACGGGGTTGCCCATTTTACAAATATGCCTTCAGGAACAGGCTACAAGAAAATCATATCCGGGGCAAGCAAAGACAATACATACTACAAAGGTAACGACCCCGCTGGTTATCTCCAGATAATAAACAGCACGTCAAGGAAATACAATATAGAGCCGTCTCTTGTTAACGCTGTAATAAAAGTGGAGTCCAACTGGGATTCCGGGGCAATATCACAAAAAGGTGCACAGGGTTTAATGCAGTTGATGCCGTCCACCGCCAGGGACATGAACGTGAAAAACCCCTTTAACCCTGAAGAAAACATTGAGGGCGGCGTAAAATACCTGAGATACCTTTTAGATAAGTTTGACGGGAACTTTTCCCTTGCCCTTGCAGCTTACAACGCAGGTCCCGAGAAAATAAAAAAACATAGGGGGATACCCCCGATACCGGAAACACAGCAATATGTAAAACAGGTCCTCTCCATATACAACGGCAATTATCCCGGCAATAAAAAACCAACCAAAATATATAAAGTAATTCAAAACGACGGGACAGTCCTTTACACCAATACCCCCCCATCTTATGAAAAATCAAACCTCTCAAGGCTCTGAGGGGAAATGCGTTTCTGGTAAATGACGGAATTAAACACCATTAGGGGGAAAATCTTACGCTTTAAACAGGAGAAAAATGCAATAATACTTGCCCACAATTACCAGCGTGAAGAAATACAGGACATTGCAGATTTCACTGGAGATTCACTCGAACTTTCCCGCACTGCATCCTCAATTGAATGTGATGTTATTGTTTTCTGCGGGGTAAACTTTATGGCTGAAAGCGCATCAATCCTTTCACCTGATAAAACTGTTCTTCTTCCGGAAATTACCGCCTGCTGCCCGATGGCTGATATGGTTACCGTAAGCGGGGCAAGGAATACGTTAACCCAGTTTCCGGGGTACAAGTTTACTGACGGTTATATTTTTCCTGACCAGTTCACATTAAGGGATATTAAAGAACTTCATCCCGGGGCGCCGGTTGTCACGTATGTGAACACCACCGCAGACGTGAAAGCAGAGAGCGACATATGCTGTACATCTTCAAACGCAGTAAAGATTGTTGAATCGCTCGATGCTGACAAAGTAATCTGCATACCGGACAGGAATCTTTCCCGCTGGATTGCAAAAAATACTAAAAAAGAGATCATAGCCTGGGACGGGTTCTGCCATGTTCATGACAGGGTAAGGGCTGAAGATATTAAAAAGGCCAAACAGGAACATCCGGGCGCACTTGTTGTCTCTCACCCCGAATGCAGGATAGAGGTTCTTGAAACCTCTGACCACGTAACCAGTACTTCAGGAATGCTCAGGTTTGCCAAATCCACTAATGCAAAAGAGTTTATAATCGGGACTGAAACAGGCCTCCTTTACAAACTAAGAAAGGACAATCCTGATAAAGCCTTTTTCCCCTTGAGAAAGGACATGGTATGCCCCAACATGAAGAAGACGACCCTCAAAAGCGTTTTAAGAACATTTGAGTCAATGACAAATGAAATTAAAGTCCCGGAAGAAATCAGGGTTCCAGCCAAAAGAGCTCTCGACAGGATGCTCGCAGTTAAATAAGTAAGAACGGTTGTTTATTGTTTGCTGTTGATTGTTAGACTGACAACCAAGAGCTAATGACTAATAACCGGTTTTCAGAGTCCCAGCTGCCTTATCTGCTCATCCGGGGAAGGATAATATCCCCCAAAATGTTTCAGGATTTTATTTTCCGAGTTTAATACAAACCAGTGGGGTACCCCCCGGCCCCCCAGTTTTTTTATTACATCCCCTTCAGCATCAAAATAGACTTCCCCTCCTATCATCTCTGCCATCTCATCAAGGTTTTTCTGTCTGTCAAGACCAACTATAATAATAAAACCGATCGTTTCAGAGTCTCTCCATTTTTCTCTTAGAGATTTTATAGTACCCACGGCACGTTTGCAGTATGGTCACCACGGGGCAAGGTAAACAATTACACATTTTTCCTTTGTGGCACATGAAAGAGTAATCGACTCATTGTTTTCAGAAGAGATCACCGCAACCTCAGGCGCATAATTCGGCCTGAAGATTATCCACAGCAGAATAACACCTAAAATAACAAACCCGATTTTCAAATAAGGGATTTTTTGAGGAGCTTTCTCTTCATCGGGTTCAGTGGTTCCGTCCCTGAAAGACCCGGCAGCCCTGAACTTTTCAATTACAATTCCGCAGAAAGAACATTCAATACTGCCTTCGTCAATTGTCTTATTGCATTTAGGGCAAAGCATTACTTAAAACCAGCCAAGACAAACTGTTGTCCTGGTTGCCCTTCTTGCAAACAGCCATGCAAAGACAATGAATGCAATCGTTAAAATAGGGTTAAAAGCTTCCCTGACCTGAAGGCCGAGAATGATTGTAGCAATAACCAAAAAAAGGCAGCTGTTGGCAAATTTTTTCCTTTTAGCGCGATGAGGTTTTAGCTGACCGGCAATGTCAGGGGACGGCGGGTCTTCCGGTTTAACCTTGTAGAGGATTGCTTCAATCTCGGGTTGAATTCTAAAAACCACTTTGGAAAGCAAACTCATAAGGGAAAATAAAAAAAGTGTCTTTACCAGAACGACCCAGTTGTTCCACAGGGAACTTATGCCGAGATCCCCGAAAATCAGTAGCAATATCCCTGTAATCAGAACTGTTGTCTGAAACACAAAACACCTTTTAGCACCGTGCTTTATAAGGTTCTCCATATAACGATCGGTATTATAGTTAAAAGGAGTACAAACTCAAGGCGTTCGTTTACAACTATAAGATTGAATAAAGACACCGACATAAAAACAAAACTCATAACATGGAAAAAATTTAATACATCAAGGAATATATCCAAGATGTTCTCCTTTTTTTAATATACCTGATAAATCAACTAATTACATAATATCAGTTCAAATAATCTGTCAAGAAAAAAACCGGGTGCTTTGATTGCTCGAATCAGAACAGATTACTCCTGTTAAAATATATAATAGAATATCGTTATGATTGCGTTAGAACCGGCATTAATAAAATGAATTTACTTGAACTGAAAATAATAGAGAAAATTAAGGACCAAGGTCCGATTACTTTTGAGAACTTCATGGACATGGCACTTTATTATCCGAGCCTGGGATATTATACTTCCCCTGAGACACGAATCGGGCGCAAAGGGGATTTTTATACAAGCCCGCACCTTCATCCTGCATTCGGTGCAATGATCGGAAAACAGCTTGAGGAAATGTGGAAGATTATGGGAAGCCCCTCTGATTTCACTGCAGTTGAAATCGGTGCCGGGGCCGGTTATCTATGCGGGGATGTGCTTGTCTATTTGAAAAACAAAAAAATCTTTAATTCACTGAAATACATTGTTGTTGAACTCAATCCCCTGATGATGGAAGTTCAGAAAAAACTTATATCAGGCTTCTCAGATAAAGTAAGATGGGTATCTCAATTAAAAGACATCGGCTTTTTAAGGGGGTGCATCTTTTCAAATGAGCTGCTTGATGCCTTCCCGGTACATGTCGTTGAGATGGATACCGGATTAAAAGAAATTTTTGTAGGTTTTGGCCCTGAAGGTTTTAAAGATATATATCAATCAGTTAGCTCATTAAAGCTAATCAATTACTTTAATGTTTATCTGGCTAATATTCCAAAGGGCTGCAGGACCGAGATTAACCTCAGGATTAAAGACTGGTTAAAAGATATAGATGAGATCCTTTCTGAGGGTTTTATTCTTACCATTGATTACGGTTATACGGCCAGTGAATATTATGACGAGGAACGTTCAAGGGGTACACTGCTCTGTTATCACAAACACCGTACAAACGAGAATCCATACAAAAACATCGGGCAACAGGACATAACAGCACATGTAAATTTTTCATCCCTTAAAAAATGGGGGGATGAGCTTGGATTAAAAACAATTGGTTACTGCGCTCAGGGAACATTTCTAATCGCGCTAGGACTTGATGAGGTAATAACTGAACTCTACGGCGAATCACCTGATTACGAAAATGAAGTTAGAAGGATCAAGGGATTGATAATGCCCCAGGGTATGGGCGAATCACATAATGTCATGATTCATTATAAGGGGAAAGAATCCCCGGAACTCAGAGGGTTTTCATTGCGTAATCAGATAAGACATCTTTAATTTGTGGGTTTCCACCCACACTCCGGTATTTTCGTGGCGCTTCGCCCACACCCGACCCACTTTCTTTACCTCTGAAGAAAGTGGGCAAAGAAAAGTGCCCCGTGATTGCCTCTACTCCGGTCTGCTCCAGTCGTGTTCAGTAAAATAATTCAAACTCCTCCCGATAAATCGGGACTCAGACACGAATTATTTTTTAACCTTCACACTCTCTTCGCAGACCTAAAACAATCAATGGGGATTGAGAATAAACCCTTTAATAGTTTGATATAATAGCGGAGGAGTAAAAAGTCAAAATTCAAGGCTTGAGTTTTAGATTAGCTACTTATGAAAAAACAATTGACTGGAAAAGAATTAATAGACAAAGCTGAAAATTTACAAGTATCTTTAGATGGTTTATATAGCAATACAGGTATCATTGATGAAGTAGAGTTGCGAAAAAGAGTCAGAGAGGCAGAAGATACCAATCCTTTATCTCTTACTAAAATAGTTCTACTTATATCTACAGTAGTTGGGATTATAGCAGGAATATTAACTATTATTAATTTTATTTTTTAATAATATAGTTAACACTATTAATTAGTGTTTTTTCTTTTTTACCCCATACGAAAGTTTCAGGTGAGAGAAGGAGGCCGGAGGGTAAAAAATTAATTCGTGTCTGAAGACCGAAGGGATGAGTTTGAATTAATTTAACGGAGGCCGAGCTAACGAACCGCCTGGAAATTTTCGAGGGGAAAGTTTCTTTGGATACTTTCTTTTCGACAAAAGAAAGTATCCCGGGGGTATGGGGGCGGAGCGCCCCAGTAACTTATCTGGTTGAATCGACCAGGGTGTGGGATAAAATCCCACAATAAATTTACTCCAAATACCCCTTCAGATTCTCTATACTCTTTTTAACATCCTCAACTGAACGAGCTTCGATCGTATAAAAACATTCTGTTCCTTTAAGTTCCTTGAATAATGCATCGAAATCAAAATTTCCATCCCCGATTGCAAAATGGGAGTCTTCATCTTTAAGATTATCATGCAGATGAAGCTCAAAAATATATGGTTTCACCACCTCAAGCCAATCGGAAAGCGGAATCCTTGAAAAGACATTAAAATGCCCGGAGTCAAAACAAAGGCCAAAATAATCAGACTTGATCTCATTCACTAAAAGCTCAAGGTGGGTTGGTTCATCTTCAAATATATTTTCAATTGCAATCTTTATTCCCGCGGTTTCAGCCTTGCGAACAAGCGGCTCCCATGTCTTAAGACTGCCTTCAAGCCAGATATCAACCCTGCTGTCATATTTCCATTTGTCATATCCTGAATGAAAGACCACCACTCTGGACTCTAATATCCTGGCGAAATCAAGAACGTCTGAAAATCTCCTGGCAGTGATATCTCTTACCTTTGAGTCAACCGCACCAGGGGATAAATCCATAAACGGAGCGTGAATTGTAAACTCGGGGGTATAGGACAGTTTGTTTTTCAGTTCCGTGACATCGGCTTTTTTAAAATCATCAAAATGGCTGGAACCGAAATATATCTCAAGGTTTAATTTTTCTTTCTGAACAAATGGCAGGTATGTATTAATACCGTCATATGGGACATGTATGTGAGGTTTTATCACTTTGTCTCAGTTTTTTTTTTGGTGCCTGTTTCAGTTCCATCCCCGGGTTTGCTTTTGGCCTTGTCCTTAAACTGCGCGTCAACTTTCTTTTCTTTTGGTTTTTTTGCCTCCATTGCTTTTTTCCTGTCAGCAGAAGGATAATCTGTAGCATACCAGCCGCTGCCTTTAAGCACAAAAGAGGTACTGGTTATAAGCTTCTTTAGCTCCCCACCGCAGGAAGAACATTCAATAAGCGGTGCATCGGTTATTTTCTGTGTTATTTCAAAATGCTTTTTGCATTTTTTACATTCGTATTCGTAAATAGGCAAAGCTTACCTCCATTAAACACCCTGAGTTGCAGCTGGCAGATAGTAGTTGGTAGTCAAAGGGATTTTTTTATAAGCCTCTTTCCAAACTACTGTCTCCTAACTACTGACTACCCTTTGTGTTAGGAATTATAAATATATCACACACTTCCAATCCTTGACAATACCTCGCGTCTGTGATATTCAGGAAATATGTGGGAATATACAGAAAAAGTCCGTGACCTTTTTCTTCATCTAAAAAATGCAGGTGAGATTGAAAAACTGCCGAAAATAATAAAAGGGCTGAGAGAACTCAGCCCTTTTGGTCGGTAACCGCGTAACTGAAAGTTATTAGTTTGTTGCCTTACTTACCTCTTTTGCGGGTTGTTCAAGATTTACAACTCTCATATCGGCAGGTTTTTTTGCAACCTTTACTTCTGCCTGTACCTGCCTGACCTGGGCTTCCACTTTAGCACCTTTGGCAATAGATATGAATTCCTTATAAACAAGTTCTCCTTTACCATGTGCTTTTGGGCCTACCTCTATCTCATTGCCCTCGAGCATACCGTTAAATTCACCATTTAAATATATCTTTCCTTTTGCCTCTACTTTTCCTCCTTCGAACTTGCCTGTTATCTTTACATCGCCGCCTGAAATAATATCTCCGCTGTTCAGCGCCCCTTCAACATCAACATTTCCCTCTTTTGTTCTGATATTTCCCTTGCAAACTCCCTTAATCACAATATTTGAATTCTTATCAGAGTTTATATTCCCTTCCACCTCGCCGCTTAACTCCAAATCGTAAGAAATATTGATATCACCGGTTAATTTACTTCCCCTCAGAATAGCGTTTAGTTTTTTTTCGCCTGAATCCTCTGCAGGGCTTTTTTCATAGTAATTTACAGAAGCTTCACCGAATTCATTTTCTTTCTTTTTAAACATACTCCACCCCCCCTCGATTGGTTTATAAATCATGTTTAGAGAAAAATATCCACCACAATTGACCTTCTTTAAATCTTCTCTCCCCCTGCTGCGGCCCGCGAGGCATTTCGTGCAAGCCTATTAATATATAACTACATTTTACAAAAAATTGCAAATCACCCTTATTGGCAGACCGGCCTTTCCACGAAAGTCTTCTTTAGAACGAACTAAGTGGAAAAGGGTAAACCCCGTTAGAAGACCTTCGCCCACGCCTTAGGCGTACAAGCTTCTAACGGGGTAAACATATAATTACGACATTGCGGGAAAGATTATCCTGAACGTGGTCCCTTCTCCTTCTTTGCTGTCAACCTCAATACTGCCGCCATGAGAAACAATAACTTTCTGAACAATGGCCAATCCAAGCCCTATACCCTTCTGCTTTAGTGTATAAAACGGAAGAAAAATCTTCTGTTTTAAATCCGCTGAAATCCCGAGTCCCGTATCCTTAATATTAATCTCTACCTTATCATGTAAATAATCCAGTCCTACATCAAGGCTGCCACCTTCGGGCATCGCCTCAACTGCATTGATAAAAATATTAGTAAGGGCCTGTCTTAACATGAATTCATCAGCCATAATAGACCTGGGTTTGCCTGTCTTTATTGAAACTTTTATTGCGTCATTATCGCCAGCCGCAGCTGTAACTGTTTCTTTTATTATCGTGTTTAAATCTACAAGCGTCATGTTTAAATCAGTTGGTTTTGCAAACGCAAGAAACTCAGAGATAATCCTGTCGATATTTACTATTTCTGTTAATATTGCATCTACAATAGCTTTATTCGGAGTCTCAACTTTTTTATTCAGGAGTTTTGCATAACCTGCAATAACAGACATCGGGTTCCTTAATTCATGGGCAATACCGGCCGACATCTCTCCAAGCTGGGTAAGCCTTTCTTTCAGCTCCACCTGCTTCTGCAAAGCCTTTACGTCAGTCAGGTCAGTGAAAATAAGTATAAGACCGATTGTCTCATTCGCAGTATTTTTTAGCTGTGAAGTTGTCACTCCGAGCCAGATATGCCTCTTGTCCTTTGTAACGTAAGGATATTCCCCCCTGCTAAGGGCCTTGTTGTCCTTTACCATCCCCAGTAACGGCTCATTAAAGATTTCCGTACATTCCCTGTTTAATACTTCCTCGGCTTTAACCCCTAAAATCCTTTCAGCCGATTGATTTATGCTTTTTATTCTCATTGAATTATCCGTGCTAACAACCCCGCTTGGAACGCTCTGCAAGATATTCTCATTGTAGGTCTCCATACTGACAGCCCTGTCCTCTGCAAGTGCCCTGAGCCTGTCAAGTTCCTTCTCCTTTTCCTTAAGTTTCCCAACAAGTTCCTGAAAGGTATCAACTACAAAGCCTACCTCGGATTTTTCCCCGGGCTCCCCGGGTGACTTTAAAGCCTTCCTCTGATTTACGATAAACAGCCTGATTCCGGAATAAACTGCAAATATAATGAAGAATGCCCCTATAGCCAGGAACACCTGAATACCCGAACTATCCATATAATGGCCGATAAGCGCCCAGGCCAGGAGCCCCAGAAATAGAATAAAAAATATCAAAAAAACTTTAGTACCCTTCATGGATATTCCACCCGGAAAGTTTCTGCCACAACTCAAAAAGCTCCTGTCCAAAGAACAGGCTTAGGACAGCTCCAAGTGCAAGGTACGGGCCAAATGGGATTTTCGAGCCCCAGGACTTACCTTTAGTCATTATCAGGAGAATCCCGATTACAGAACCTGAAAGGCTTCCGATGAAAGTTGTAAGTAAAATACCTTTCCAGCCTAAAACACCTCCCACCATTGCCATCATTTTTATATCGCCTCCGCCCATTGCATCTTTTTTGAAAACCGCCTTTCCCAGCACAGCTATAGAATAGAAAAGGCCTACCCCAAGCAAAACACCTGTAATTGAAGACTTGAGTCCCAGCAAATCAGTACGTGAAAAAGGGTCGGGAAGCATGGTAGAGCCAAAAAAAAGTGCAAGGATTATTCCCGGCAAAGTTATGCCGTTAGGAATTATCTGATAATCAATATCAATAAAAGTAATTACTACCAGTGAAGAAAGAAAAACAAAATAAATCAGAAAGAACAATGCAAAATCATTGCCAAATCTCCACAGGACCGTCACATACAAGACAGCATTAAGCGACTCCACCAATGGGTATCTTGGTGAAATCCCTGCATTACACAACCTGCATTTGCCACTTAGAATAATATAGCTTAATATGGGTATATTGTCCCATGGCCGGATAGGGTTATTACACGAAGGGCATCTTGATGAAGGCAATATAATCGAAAAACCCCTGGGAACTCTGTATATACAGACATTCAGGAAGGAACCAACTACAGAGCCAAGCAAAAAAGCCATAACATATAAAGCTGTGCTATACATGTTTATTCTCCGGGCTTGCCAAGATCACGTGCCTTGCCTTTGAGATCCTCTATTTCTTCCCTATATTTTTTTATTTCATTTATTGTCTGAAGAATAATAAAATCCTTTAGCACCTCCTTCTCGCCTTTCTCCTTAATCTCCAGCACCCTCATGCCAAGATCACGGTAAAGCTCATCAAGTTTTGTCTCAAGTTTACTGCTCTCATAAAGCAGCCTCGCTATGGAGGTCTCTGCCTTTGTCCTCTCAGAAAGAAAAGCAGCAAACCATTTAACACTTTTAACCCCTTCATTTAAACTTTTTTTTATTCTGTTTAACATGATTCCTCCCGGGATAATATTCATTATCCCTAGACTCATTCTTTACAGGATGTCTTTAACTTTTTATAAGTTCCAGCTTGCCCTCCCATTTCTTGTGCAGTGTGCTTCTTAACAAGGGATACTCCTTTAAAGAGGGGGCAGAATCAGCTAATGCAAAGGCCTCCTTTCTCGATGCCTCAAGAAGTTCCACATCCCTTATTATATTAGCAATTTTCAGGTCCGGGATGCCTGACTGCCTGGTACCAAAAAATTCACCCGGCCCTCTTATCTCCAGGTCTTCCTCAGCTATTTTAAACCCGTCAGCAGTTAATTCCATTGCCTTGAGCCTTCTTTTTGCCTCCTCACTAAAAGGCGGGTAAGCCATAAGCAGGCAGTATGATTCATGACTGCTCCTGCCTATCCTCCCTCTTAGCTGGTGGAGCTGAGCAAGGCCGAACCTCTCAGAATGTACAATAAGCATAAGCGAGGCATTGGGCACATCTACACCAACTTCAATGACCGTCGTGGCAACAAGTATATCAATATCGCCTGACTGAAAAGAAGTCATAATTGCTTCTCTTTCATCCTGTCGAATTCTCCCGTGGATAAGCCCGATCTTTCTTGAGGGGAAAATTTTCCTGAATGCCTCTGCACCTTCGACAGCACATTTAAGGTCAAGCTTTTCAGAGCCTTCAATGAGCGGATACACAATGTAGACCTGTCTGCCCTTTGAAATTTCCCTGTTAATTAAAGAATAAATCTTATCTTTCTGTGGCGGGAAAAAAACCCTTGTCACAACTGGCCTTCTCCCCGAAGGCAGTTCGTCTATCTGGGATATATCAAGATCGCCGTAGAGGGTCAGTGCCAGCGTCCGGGGTATCGGTGTTGCAGTCATAATAAGCATATCCGGATTAAAACCTTTTTTACGGAGGTTTGACCTTTGAACAACCCCGAATTTATGCTGCTCATCAATTACCGCAAGGCCAAGATTTCTGAACTTCAACCGTTCCTGAATAAGGGAATGTGTTCCAATAATAATCTGCGCATCGCCGCTGGATATCCTCTCAAGGGATTTTGACCTGCTGCTGGAAGTCAGTAACGTCAGCTTCAAACCAAGCCCGTCAACCATCCTTTTTATATTTATGTAATGCTGTTCTGCGAGGATTTCAGTCGGCACCATAAGGCACGACTGATAACCATTATCAACTGCAATAAGCATGGACATAACAGCAACAACTGTCTTCCCGCACCCGACGTCACCGTGAACAAGCCTGTTCATGGGCAAATCACTTTTCATATCTTCCCTGATCTGCTTTAAAACCCTCTCCTGGGCGCCTGTAAGCTTAAACGGGAGCTTTCCGAGGAATTTATCGACAAAAAGGCTCTCATCTTTAAAACTTATCCCTTTTTCCAAAACCTCTTTTTTCTTCATAAGTGCAAGGCCTAATTCCAACAGGAAAAATTCATCAAATATCAGACGTCTGTGACCAGGGCCCAGCCCTTTGTTCAGGGCCGCTAAATCGTAAAATCCTTCAGGGAAATGGGTTTCCCTGATCGACCATTGCAAAGATTCTAAATTGTTTCTTTTAAGGATACCTTCAGGCATATATTCTTTTATCTGAGAGGAATGTGTATTAATGGTATTGAACATCAAAGTCCTTAGTTGTTTAGGTGTAAAACCTTCGGTAGCTTTGTATACAGGTACAATCCTCGAGGTATGTATGAACCTGTCCTCATTTTCGAAGTGTTCAAAATCAGGGTTTTCCATTTCAAACCCGGAAGATAAATTTACCCCGTAACCGAGTGCCGGGTTGCCTTTAACCACGCCGCTTAAGATTACATTTTGCCCTTTCTTTAAATATTTTTTCATATAAGGCTGGTTAAACCATTTGCATTTTAAAAAACCCGTATTATCAGTAACAGTGATTTCAAAAATCTTCATCCGTCTTTTACGGGTGGTAACGATCTTTGTCGTAGTTACTTCTCCAATGGTGGTTTCAAGGCTTCCAAAAGTCAGATCCCTGATCTGTTTAAAATTCCTCCTGTCCTCATACCGCCATGGGAAATAATAGAGAATATCTTCGAGGGTTTTGATCCCGAGCCGTTCAAGGAGAAAGGCCCGCCTGGGCCCTACTCCTTTCACATATCGCACAGAGGTTTCTTTTATGAAGGAGGGTTTTGTATCCGGGGTTTTTACGTAATTAATCTCTTCACTTCTGCTCATCTTTGTGGGCCTGAGCATCTATGCCATTCCCCTCTTCCTTTTCGTTTTCACCTTCTATGCCAAGTGAGGGTAACTCGGCCGTTTTCATCTTTTCATACTCTGATTCGCTAATTATATCGATATCCCAGCCTGTAAGCTTCATCGCTAATCTCACATTTTGCCCTTTTTTGCCAATAGCTATTGAAAGCTGCTGATCATTTACAACAACCATTGCTGATTTTTCTTCTTCATTTATTCCAATCCTGTCAACATGAGCAGGACTGAGGGCTTTTACCAGAAGCGTTCTTGGATCATCTGTCCATGGTATTATATCAATTCTTTCCCCCTTCAGCTCCCTCACTATAGATTGCACACGTGTGCCCTTCATACCAACACAGGCACCTACAGAGTCAATTGTTGAATTGTTTGAATAGACAGCTATCTTTGTTCTGTCACCGGCTTCTCTGACTATATTCTTCATAACAACAAGCCCTTCATAAATCTCGGGCACCTCCATTTTAAAAAGTTCACCCACAAAATTTGGATGTGTCCTTGAAACATGTATAACCGGGCCTTTAGAGGTAAGCTTTACATCTTCTATATATACCCTTACAGTCTCTCCTCTTTTAAGGATTTCATTAGGCAGAGCTCCTTTCAGGGGAAGTGTCCCTTCCGCTCTTCCGAGTGCTATAAAATAATTGCCCCTCTCCCTTCGGATTACAACACCGCTTGCAATCTGCCCGACCTTGTCCTTAAATTCCTCGTAGATAACCTCTCTTTCAGCCTCTCTTACTTTCTGAAAAAGCACCTGTTTAGCTGTCTGGGCAGCAATTCTCCCAAAATCAACAAGGTTTATCGGAACCTCAACGGTATCTTTTATCTTCTTGGATGAATCCAGCTTCCTGGCATCTTTAAGAGATATCTCCTCTTTCGGGTCGGTTACTTTCCGAACAATTTTCTTTAATTCGGTTATTGAAATCTTGCCTGATGAGGGGTCAACTTTAATATTTATATTCGTTTCAATGCCATACTTTTTCCTTGCTGCAGATAACAGCGCAGATTCCAGATTTTTGATAATAGTCTCCTTTGCTATGCCCCTCTCCCTGCTCATCTGCTCAATTAGCTGTATTAACTCGCGGTTCATAATTAAAACTCACCTCCCAAATGAGTTGTAGACCAGTCTTGCACGAGAAATATCTTCATACGGTATCGCAATCCTTCGATCCCTGGGTAAAAGCAGTACTATATCAACATTTCCTGCATTAACAATTTCTCCGACAAAAAATGTCTGGTTCTCCAGGGGCCTGGATGTGATAACCCTGGCCGTCTTTCCGGAAAACCTCTTAAAATCCTCCGGGCTTCTCAGGGGCCTTTCAAGGCCGGGAGAAGAAACCTCCAGGGTGTAAGAACCGGGGATCGGGTCCTCAACATCAAGCACAGCCTCAATTTCACGGCTGATGCCCTCACAATCACCCATGGTAACTCTTCCCTCTTTCTCAATAAATACTCTCAAAAGAAACTTCCCCCTCATCTTTGTCAGCTCAACATAATCAAGATTCATTCCCATTGAACTTATTACAGGGTCTATAAACTTCTTAACACTTGTCTCAAGCTCTTTTATATTCATACATTTATAAAACAAAAGAGTGGGAAAGCCCACTCTTTATCAACGTACCAAATTCTAGATAAACTTATAATATATATCATATTTTTAGCAAAAATGCAAGGTCTGTAATGATTAT
>Ga0255052_10000471_pt1 | contig 32683 bp, 34 predicted proteins | sample JV7_2_21_MG_FD_188632 | JGI IMG/M metagenome (GOLD analysis project Ga0255052, IMG submission 188632) | Seawater microbial communities from Jervis Inlet, British Columbia, Canada - JV7_2_21 | ecosystem: Environmental > Aquatic > Marine > Inlet | place: Canada: British Columbia | collected...
GATCGGGCAGGAAGATTGCCTGATGCGCGACGTCGTTGTCAGGGACGATTCCTGGCCTGAGATTGCAGAGGTCCTGGATACCAGGCAGGGTAAAGCGTACCGCCGAATCGAAATTGGCCTCACGGGGACCCTAACCGGTTTTGCAGTCAAGTCTGGCCCGAGGATTGTCACCTTCACCTCCGCGCCAGATTTCGTGTTTGTGCAGGCAGGAAATCAGGCCGAGCCGCTACCCGGTGTGCTGCGTTACGATATGTATCGCGGCGCAAGTATGTCACTCATTTTCCCGGAAGATGGCAACTGGAACGGCAAGTTGTTTGTGACACTGCCGGGTATGGGGTCATACCGGGCCGGGACCAGCAAAACGTGGGACCGCAACTATGACCCGGACGATCCGATGGGTGATATTGAAAAACACCACAAGTTGATGCTGCTCAAGGGTTACGCGGTGGCCATAACACGTCGTAACCATCTTAACCGTCAGCCAGGAGACGGTGATTATACCGTGCAATTGGATGACGGCACGGTATTGATGGACCGCAACCCGACCGATAATCCTGAGTTGATACTCGGCTATGCCCAGGTGGCGCAGAGGATATTGCAGGACCGTTTGGGTCGTGAGCCCGAGTACACTTACTGGTACGGCCATTCGGGTGGCGCGCGCCTCGGTAAACTTGTTAATTACAATCATTACCGAACCGCGGCCAATGCCGGTGAAAACGGCCAGCCGATCATCGACGGGATCATTGTCGACGACTCCGGCGCCGGTCTGTTTCTACCTCATGTTTACAAAAACGGCGAGGACATCCTGTTCCGTTCCGCAAAGGACAGGGAGCCGTTTGTGCCCATGCTCGAGATTGCGCATCAACTTTACATCAATGACAGAAATGACCCGGTACCCGACTGGGTTTCCACCAGCTTTCTAATGAACAAGTACATCAATGCGAAGGTACTGCGCGACAAGGGCCTGGGTGATAAATTCCGCTTCTACGAGGTGCGCGGAATCTCCCACGACGGCGGAGAAAACTTGCCCAACCAGCAGCGGGGAGACGTGAACATACTGCCTATATGGCAGCTGATGGATGGCTTCATCGATATGCTCGATGCTTGGGTCGATCGTGGTATCGCACCGACACCTACCCGATCCGACTGGGCGGAACTCGGCGATGCAAACGGTGACGGCGTCATTGAAAACGCGGGCGTTGCGCTGCCGCAGGTGGCGTGCCCGCTGGGGGTCTATTACCCATTCCCGGCATCTAACAGCAGTGTGGGACAAACCGCCTTTGCCGCCTTTGACGGTGTCAGCGAGGAGCCGTTTGACGGCCGGGCCGTAAGAAAAGGTGAGGACAATTACCCTCATATCGAAGTGGCGACCTTTGCGGACATGAACCGCAATGGCTATCGCGATTTCCGTGAAACCGTGACACAGGCCTGGCGACGTATCGGCCTTCTGAGGCACAGCGAAGTTTTCAGCCGTGCCCGTTACATCAGCTGTGTAGAGGATTCGGTCGTTACTCTCACCAGCCAGGGCTTCATTTCTGACAACGTGGGCGACGCCTACGTCGAACAGGCAAAGACAAAACCATTGCCGGAATGGGTTCGCTAAAAAACGAAATTCTAATTAGTGCCACGGGCCTCAGGGGTAGCTGCGCTGCGGCGTATGTCGAACAGGATTTTCATCTGCAATCACACTCGGCGAGAAAAACAAAAGGCCCCACGAAGGGGCCTTTGATTTTTCTGGCGGAGAAGGCGGGATTCACTCTCCGCCTGCGGCGTCGCGTGCTCAAATGCGGCTGCGCCGCTGCTTGAGTCGAACAGGGTTCGAAAGCCCATGCCCTCGGCGGGTAAGACAAAACGGCCCCAGTTGGGGCCGTTTTGTCTTACTGGCGGAGAAGGCGGGATTCGAACCCGCGGTACGCGTTAACGTACACTTGCTTTCCAAGCAAGCGCCTTAAACCACTCGGCCACCTCTCCGATCACGTTGCTTTGTGCTGGTGCCTCAACCGATTGCCGGTGGTGCCTCCAGGCAACTGCCGGTATCTTCTTTCGGTGCTTGCGGGGATGCCCTGGGGATCGTCTGCTCTTTGTAAGATGCCAGATCGTCAAGACCCTCCGGGGCCTGAATTCGTTGTCCCTCCACGCTCTCCTGGTAGCGACCAAGCGTTTCGCATTTGGGCGGCCCCCCAAAGCACGCTGTCAGCAGCGACGTAGCTGCCAGCAATACGGCAAATTCGTTAATCAGTTTTCCGGACCTCAAAAGGTGATCCCCGCGTTTTTCATAGCTTGCCGCATGTCGTCATGATGCTCCTCGGAGTAGTTCGTCAATGGTAAGCGAATTCCCGGCGATATCAGACCCATCTCCCCAAGCGCCCACTTCAGCGGAATTGGGTTGGACTCGACAAACAAGGCCTTGTTCAACGGCTGAAGCTTGTCATCCAGTTCCTTTGCTTTTTCGCTTTCGCCGGCGAGCGCCGCACGACACATGTCGGCCGACAATCCCGGGGCTACATTGCCGCAGACCGAAACCACCCCGTGTCCGCCCTTCTGGATGAACTCCAGCGCCGTGAAGTCATCGCCGCTGTACAGCATGAATCCTTCGTCAACCAGCTCCTGAATCTGCCGCAGTCGCTCCATATCTCCGGTAGCTTCTTTGATACCGAAAATGTTCGGATGAACAGCAAGTCTTGCGACAGTTTCAGGAAGGATGTCGGCAACAGTTCGGCCGGGGACGTTGTACAGCATCACCGGTTTGTCGACTGCGTCAGCAATAGCGGTGAAATGTTGATGCATGCCTTCCTGCATTGGCTTGTTGTAATAGGGAACCACCATCAAGTAGGCATCGATGCCAAGTTCACCAACCTCCCTGGACAATCTGATCGTCTGCGCGGTCGAGTTCGATCCTGTGCCGGCAATCACCGGCAGCCGGCCGTTGACGATATCGACGGCCCTGGCAATCAGGTCGACGTGCTCGGATCTCTCGAGCGTTGCCGCCTCACCAGTCGTACCTGCGATGACCAGACCGTCACTGCCCTCGCTGACATGAAACTCGATCAGCCGTTCCAGGGCCGCGTAATCAACATGATTATCGGCATCGAACGGGGTTACCAACGCGATCAGACTACCCTTGAACACAAGTTATCCTCGCCTCAAATAAGGCGGCAATGCTACTGTTCGATACGGACCGTGGCAAGAAACAATAACAGCGCTTTTCTGAGTCACATGACAGCACAAATTGCCAATGATCAACTACAAGTAGATTCACGATAAATGTCACAACTTATTGTTTTATCAGTAATTGGTACGGATAGAAAAGGCATCGTCCAGGAGATATCCAAGGTGATCCTCGATTGCGGCGGCAATATTGAGGAAAGCCGCATGTCAGCGCTGGGCGCAGAATTCGCTATGCTACTGCTCGTTTCAGGCAACTGGCACACACTGACGAAGCTCGAATCAGGCCTGGACAAGCTGACCGAGGACGGTTCGCTTACGATCAACCTCAAGAAAACCGGCCAGCCGCCCAGCAAGGATAAGTGCATGCCTTACGGCGTGGACGTCGTATGTCTTGACCATCCGGGCGTTGTGTTCGGCCTTGCAGACTTTTTCGCCGAGCGTAATATCGAGATCGCCGAGGTGGCGACCCGGCGTTACGCGGCGGCGCACACCGGGGCACCGATGTTTGCGGTTCAAATGAATATCAATATTCCAGGGTCTATGAATTTGTCGCAGCTGCGTGACGAGTTCATCGAGTATTGCGATCATGAGAATCTCGACTCGATTCTGGAACCCGTCAAGTCCTAGTAATTTCCCAGGCATCAGGAGCGAAATGTGGCCGGACCTGCACTCAACCGGGTAGCCCCCGATTTCAATTGCCAGGCAACTGGGGATCAGTCTTTTCAACTGAGGTCAATGAGAGGCAAGAAGGTCGTTCTGTATTTTTACCCTAAAGACAGCACACCGGGCTGCACGACCGAGGGCCAGGACTTTCGCGATCTTCATGCGAAATTCAAACGACAAAATGCGGTAATTTTCGGCGTATCTCGTGACAGCATAGCCTCCCACGAGAAATTCAAGGCGACGCAAAAATTTCCTTTCGAATTGCTTTCGGACCCTGAGGAGGTGTTGTGCAAAAAGTATGATGTGATCCATGAGAAATCACTGTATGGCCGTAAATTCATGGGGCTTGTGCGCAGTACCTTCCTGATCGACGAAAAAGGCAAGCTTCGCCAGGAATGGCGCAAGGTCAAGGTCAAGGGACATGCGGCCGAAGTCCTGGAGGCAGTGAAGAAATGTTAAGCACAGATATACTGCAATTTCAACGGCTTATGTCAAGGCAATCGTCGGTGAACGCCGATTTTGGGCGATTTGCCGACGCTACAACGGGTATTATTGGGAACAGACAGCTATAGCAGTAGTCGGATCTGATATGCCAAGCCGCCGAAATCCCGTATTCCAAATACCGTTTAGCCAGTTGCTGCTGCTGGCGGCGTCAGCGTTCCTGACATTTTCCGTGGCAGCAGAGGTCAATCTTCCCGATATGGGCAGCCCGGCGGACGCGACATTATCGAAGAACACAGAAGCGCAGATCGGGCGCTCGATCATGAGTCAGATTCGTGCCAGCGGGCAGCTCGTCGAAGACCCGCAGATTACCGAGTACATCAACGCGATCGGTCATCGCATCTCGGCTCATGCGAATGACGGGGATCACAAGTTCACCTTCTTCGTGATCGATGACCCGAATATCAATGCCTTTGCCCTGCCCGGCGGCTACATCGGCGTTCACACGGGTCTGCTCGAAGCGACACGAAGCGAAGATGAGTTGGCGGGTGTATTGGCACACGAAGTCGCTCACGTTACGCAGCGGCATATTGCCCGAGCGGTTCATGCAAATTCGCGCCAGAGCATTCTTAATACTGCGATCATGCTGGGAGCCATTCTCGCCGGCGCGGCAGGTGGAGCCAGTGGCGACGTTGTGCAGGGAGCGATAGCCGTCGCCCAGGGGACCACCGCGCAAGCGCAGATCAATTTTACGCGCAACAACGAGTACGAGGCGGACAGGGTCGGCATTTCCGCGCTCGCAGAGTCCGGCTTCGATCCGCAGGGCATGGCGTCATTCTTCGAGGTTATTTCAAGAACCGGCGGATCCCCGGAGTACCGGATCCCGGAATTTTTGAGAACCCACCCTGTCTCGAGTGCCCGGGTCGCGGAGGCGCGCGGTCGTGCGCGCGACTACCCAGCCGTGCATACCGCCGATTCTGTCAACTACGGCGTTGCCCGCAGCCGTCTGATCGTACAACGGCTGGCAACCTCGGAGGATGCAGTTCGCTATTTCGAGCGTGAGAGTTACGAGAACCAGTCCGTCGCAGAGCGTTACGGGCGAGCAACCGCGTACCTCAGAGCCGGCAGAAATCAGGAGGCCAATCGCGTTTTCGAAGAGCTTGTCGACAATGACCAGGAAGTCATCGCCTATCACATCGGCCTGGCACAGTCTGAGCTTGCTCTGGAGAGACGTCGGGATGCCATCAATTCTTTTGAGCGTGCAAAAGAATTATTCCCGAGAAACGTACCGCTTGTCGTGTCATATGCCGAGGCATTGCTGCAATTGGGTCGGGGCGAACTCGCACACGAAATCCTCCTTGATCTGCTCAACAATGTACCGCCAACGCCCGAACAGGTGCGACTCATCGCGCGCGCTGCCAATGAGGCTGGAGATACGGCCGAAGCGCACTACTACATGTCCGAATACAGGATCATGATCGGCGATCTCGTTGGCGGCGTGAATTTTCTGCGCCAGGCCTTACGCGTTCCGGATCTTCAGGAGATTCAGCGCATTCGTTTCGAGGCCCGCATCGACTTTCTTCAGGAATACATGACCGAAGAACAGTTGCAAAGGATGCAGAGCGGCAGATCCTGAGTCGTACGGCATGCCAGGCTGTCGCCGCATAACAGGTTTTGTTGTAAGCTGACAGAAAAGAGGCAGAGTAATGCCCGCATTTATTAAGCGTATTCACATTCTTTTTATCTCGGCACTCCTCTGCGTGCTTTGTGGCGCCTGTACACCGTTGCCGACCAATGCTGACGGTACGGAGCCGGAGCGCTCCCCCGCCGATCCCTGGGAACCTCTTAATCGCTCTTTTTTTCGGGGCACTCGCGCTATTGACAGGTTTACGCTCAGACCTCTGGCGATAGGCTACGAAGTAATCGTTCCGAGCGTCTTTCGACTTGGCATTAACAACTTCTCTCGAAACCTGCGGGCACCCCTGCACATCATTAATCATTTCCTGCAGGGCAAATTCGCTTCCGGATTCAGGCAAACCGGACGCTTTGTGATGAACACGACGTTTGGTATCGGCGGGTTGATGGATGTTGCGACAGACGCCGGTATCGAGGTCGAAGTCGAAGACTTCGGTCAGACTCTCGCTGTTTGGGGCGTACCCGACGGGCCGTTTGTGATCGTTCCGCTTATCGGCCCGCGGACCTTGCGCGGCGCAGCAATGATCCCGTTGAACTTACTGGCGGACCCATTATTGCATTACGACAATTCATCGGTGAGAGACAAGGTCTACCTGATCAGGGCCATCGATTTGCGGCAACAGTTGTTGAGCTCCGAAAAACTGCTTGAAGATGCTTATGATCCGTATATCAGGCTGCGGGAAGCGTACCTGCAGCACCGCCGATTTCTCATCTTCGATGGCAATCCTCCGGACGTCGAGGATGATTACGAAGATTTTGATGACGAGTTCACGGAAGACGAGTGATCAGGCTCCTGGCGATTCGATAAAACCTGCCCAGCGCTCGCCGCGTTTTAACAAGTGCACGACTTCCGTCGTTTCGGCGATCGCACGTATTTTCTCCGGCATATCAATGAATCGAATCTCGCGAACTGTGTGATTCGCCCAGGTTATCCACTCGAGCAGCAACGCAAGCCCGGCCGAATCGGTTTCTACGACGTCGGCCAGATCAACCTCGATGCGTGTATGTTCTTCAAACGGGCCTTCGCTCTCCCGCAATATCTGACCCGCCGTATCGAATGCCATGCGTCCGCTCAGGCTAAACCGTCCGCCGCCAAGATCTTTTAGCGCATAATCGCTCATTCTGTGGCACCTTCGTGTGCGTCTGCTTCAAGCCGCCTGATGACACCGGCCAGGCCTTTCGCCTGAATCTCTGAATTGAGTTCAGCTTTGAAGTTTCGCACATAGGAGATTCCCTCTATCGTGACATCGAATATCAGCCAACCGGAGTCACGTTTTACCATTCCGTAGTTCACAGGAACTTCCGTTCCGTCGTCGAGCAACATTGTCGTTTTGACGGTCGTTCTCTTTTTTGTGTCATCGCCGCGGTACGGCAGAACGGTCAGTTTCTCCAGGTCGAATTGAAGTACGGCATCTGCATAGAGTTGCATCAGGTGATTGTAGAAAGCGTCGATGAACTGCTCGCGCTCTTCCTCACTCGCTGTTCGCCAGTGTCTGGCGAGAACCAGTTGCGCCGCGTATTTTCGATCAAACCTCGGCAGCAGTATCTCGTCTATCAAGGCGTAAAGTGCCTATTTGTCTGCCTCTAGCTCTTCCCGACGGCCCCTGACGGCCTCGTCGAGCAATACCGCCGCCTCTTCGATCACGGGATTTGGCGATTCGGCCAGTGCGGTCACGGAAATAAGGCAGCCAAGCAATAACAGCGGCAGTCGCTGAAACATCCCAATCTTGCTTGAGGCCTTACTCCTCGTCATCGTCATCGTCCCCGGCGGAACTGAACAAATACTTGCTGATAAGGTTTTCGAGCACTATCGCAGATTGAGTGAACTCGATATCGATTTCGCTGCCGTCCACCAGGAATTCCTCCGAGCCGCCAGCCTGAAGACCGATGTACTGACTGCCGAGCATACCCGAAGTCTGGATCGCAGCATCGGAGTCATCGGGTATCTGGTCGAATGCCTGATCGATCTCGAAAGTAACTTTGGCCTCGAGGAACTCTGGATCAAGTTCGATCGCCGATACACGTCCAATCGTCACGCCCGACATCGATACCGGCGCACGTACCTTCAGGCTTCCGATATTGTTGAAATGCGCAGTTACTTCATAGCTATCACCGCCCGTCAGCGTATTATTTCCGGTCGTTTGCGTGGTCAAAAAAAACAGGGCCGTAAGGCCGAGCAGGACGAAAAGTCCCGTTCCCAGTTCAACTGTTCGCGTTTGTTGCATCGCTCACCTCAAATGGCAATGGCCGTAATCATGAAATCCAGTATCAGTATCGATATCGCCGTTATCACGACTGTTCTGGTTGTAGCCCTGCCGACGCCTTCCGCCGTCGGGATAGCATTATATCCTTCCCAGACCGCGAGCAGACTCGCGACTACACCGAATACAAAACTCTTGATAATGCCTTCATAGACATCGGCAGGATCAACAATGTTCTGCAATTGTGACCAGAAAGCGCCTGCGTCAATACCCAGCAGGCTCACGCCGACAATGTGGGCGCCAAACAAACCGACCGCGGTGAAAACAGCGGCAAGCAGGGGCATCGCAATAACGCCGCCAATGAAGCGTGGTACCAGGACCCGGCGAAGCGGACTGATCGCCATCATCTCCATCGCCGACAATTGATCGGTGGCTTTCATGAGGCCGATTTCGGATGCGAGCGCGGTACCGGCGCGGCCGGAGAAAAGGAGTGCCGTAATCACGGGGCCCAACTCCTTCAGGAGACTCATTGCGGCCACAGCACCGACCGAATCTTCGGCATTGAACCTGGCAAGGTTCGAGTATCCCTGCAGACCGAGCACTCCGCCTACGAATAAACCACACACCATGATGATGACCAGTGACAGGGCGCCGGCGTTGTAGACCTGGTGTACGACAAGGCGAAAGCGTCGTACAAAAATGGAAGGAGTATTGACAAGCAGCCGCAGAAAAAACAGCTGCAACGCGCCGAACGTGCGCAGAAAATCTACAAAAGTGTAATAGAGTTCCCTGAACACCGGGACTTACTCTGTGTCCCGGCCAAGAAGTTGTTCGGCGTAATCTGGCGCCGAGTAATGAAATGCGACCGGCCCATCGGCCATGCCATGCATAAACTGTTTGACAAGATCTGAACTCGTCTTGCTCAGTTCGTCCGGGCTTCCCGATGCGGCCACTTTTCCATCAGATATCAAGTAACTGCAGTCCGCCACTGCGGCGATTTCCTGCACGTCGTGGCTTACCAGTATGCTGGAGATGCCGAGCGCATCGTTCATCTTCCGAACAAGCCGGACAATGACACCCATCGAAATCGGATCCAGCCCGACGAATGGCTCATCGTAAACAAGTATGTCGGGATCCATTACCATCGCCCGCGCCAATGCGACACGGCGCGACATGCCACCCGACAATTCAGAGGGCATCATGTCAGCAGCACCGCGCAGTCCAACGGCATGCAGTTTTGTCAGTACGATGTGGCGGATCAGCCTGTTCGGCAGTTTTGTATGTTCTCTTAACGGGAATGCGACGTTCTCGAAGACACTGTAATCGGTCAGCAATGCACCATTTTGAAACAGCATGCCGAAGCGGCGGCGGAACTCGTACAACTCCTTCTGATTCAACTCGGCGATGTCTATACCGTCAACCAGAATAGTGCCTCGATCCGGCCGCAATTGCCGCGTGATCAGGCTAAGGAGGGTGGTCTTGCCCGTGCCACTCGGGCCCATTATTGCGGTGACCTGCCCGCGTTCGATTGTGATATTCAGTCCCTTGAATATCTGACGCTGCCCGCGCGAATAGTCGAGATCTCTGATCTCGACCAGATTGCCGGCCGCATCATTCATTAGGCTGCATCACTTTATGCTGCCGATTCCATCGCAACATCATACTGGCCCAGATGCGCCAGACTGTTGAGCTTCGCCCTTTTGAACAAAGCGTCCTGTCCTGCCGCAAAATTGGCTTCTTCGCCCCGCCATGCGTCCAGTGCGTGTGCCTGCAATGCTCTGCCATAGGAAAACGACAGCTCCCAGGGCAGCTCGCCCATCTGGTTCATGAGTCCGAGATGCTCCGTCGCCTCTTCCGCGGTTTGTCCGCCCGACAAAAACGCGATACCTGGCACCTCGGCCGGCACATGCGCCTTCAGGCAACGAAGCGTCGCTTCGGCGACTTCCTGCGGACCGGCGCGATCTGCCGCATCCGAGCCGGAAATCACCATGTTCGGTTTGAGCACTATCCCCTCGAGTGCAACACGATGTGCCTTCAACTCCGCAAACACCGCGTCCAGGGCGGCCGCCGTCACTTCCTCGCATCGTTCGATACTATGATCGCCGTCCATCAAAACCTCGGGTTCAACGATCGGCACGATGCCGGCTTCCTGACACAAGGCTGCGTATCGGGCGAGTGCATGTGCGTTGGCGCTCAGGCAATACTCACTGGGAATTCCGTCACCGATGTTGATTACCGCCCGCCACTTCGCAAATCCAGCTCCCAGGCCAGCGTACTCCCCGAGGCGATCTCTCAGGCCATCCAGACCCTCAGTCACGGTTTCACCGGAGAAACCGGCCAGCGCCTTCGCGCCCATATCAACCTTGATACCGGGAATCATCCCTCTGTCGCTGAGATACTGTCCAAATGGCACGCCATCAGCCGTACTTTGACGAAGCGTCTCGTCAAAGAGAATGACAGCGCCGATATAGTCAGCGACACCCTCTGCGGTAAACAGCATTTCACGGTAACGGCGGCGGTTTTCCTCAGTCGATTCCGTGTCGATCGAGTCGAATCTTTTTTTTATCGTTGGAGAACTCTCGTCTGCGGCCAGAATTCCTTTGCCATTTGACACCATGGCGAGCGCCACGGAATTTAGTTCATTCACGTTCATTGAGATTTCTCCAGATTTTCGATGTTGTGTTCTTAGTGTTGATTTCCGGACCCGGTTTGAAGCCGGTGTCCGGTGCATACGGGGACGGGCTAGGATAGCAAATTATCGGTCCGATATTGTCAGCTGCCGCTACTGCCGCGACAACAATAATCCAGCCAGCCGGTTGGCCTGCACCCTAAATAGGACTAAAATAGTCCTCTTTTGGCCGAGCGGAGCCTGACGATGCTGAGAATGAGCAGATTGACCGATTATGGGACAGTTGTACTGGCTCACCTGGCCAGCAACAGCGCGAAGTGCCTCAGCGCCGCGGAAGTTGCCGACGCGAGCGGTATTGCCCTTCCAACGGTCAGCAAGTTACTGAAATCACTGGCGAAAGCTGAATTGGTGCATTCTACCCGGGGCGCGCACGGCGGATACCGGCTGGCCCGACAGCCGCAGCAAATCAGCGCTACAGATGTCATTGATGCACTGGAAGGCCCTGTTTCGATCACCGAATGCAGCGCGAGCGGCAGCAATTGCAACTATGAGCACAATTGCAATGTTGGCAACGCCTGGCAGCGCATCAACGTTGCGATTCGGCGTGCACTTGATGACATAAGTTTGGCTGACCTGCAACGCGTCAATAGCCCCGTGCCCCGGTTCAACCTTGGGGGCATCCCCATCAGCATTGCAGGGAAGTCCTAGATCAATGTCAACCGAGCGAGACAATCTGGAATCTCTCGTCAATCGCCGTTACGAGCACGGATTCATCACCGATATTGAATCGGACAGCTTGCCTCCCGGCTTGGACGAGGACATCGTCCGCGCCATATCCGCGAAAAAGGCTGACCCTGATTTCATGCTCGAATGGCGCCTGAAAGCATATCGTCATTGGTTGACGATGCAGGAACCCGACTGGGCACACGTGCACTATCCGAAAATTGATTACCAGACGATCTCCTACTTCTCGGCACCCAAGTCAGATGAAGACCGCCCGAAAAGCCTCGACGAGGTCGATCCGAAGCTACTGGAAACCTACGACAAGCTTGGTATTCCGCTGCATGAACGGGCCAAGCTTGCAGGCGTGGCCGTCGACGCGGTATTTGACAGCGTGTCAGTCGCGACGACATTCAAGGAAAAACTTTCCGATGCCGGCGTGATCTTTTGCCCGTTTTCGGAAGCCGTTACAAATCATCCGGAACTGGTGAAGAAATATCTCGGTACGGTTGTGCCTTACCGCGATAACTTCTTTGCGACATTGAATTCTGCTGTATTCAGCGATGGATCGTTTGTGTACATACCAAAGGGCGTGCGTTGCCCGATGGAGCTCTCGACCTATTTCCGGATCAACGCAGCCAATACCGGTCAGTTCGAGCGAACACTGATCATCGCCGACGAAGGCAGCCACGTAAGTTATCTGGAAGGCTGTACTGCGCCAATGCGTGACGAGAACCAGCTACATGCCGCAGTCGTCGAACTGATCGCCCTGGAAGATGCAGAGATCAAGTACTCCACCGTGCAGAACTGGTACCCCGGCGACGAGAATGGTGTCGGCGGTATCTACAACTTTGTCACCAAACGCGGCGACTGCCGTGGCAGAAATTCCAAGATTTCCTGGACACAGGTCGAAACCGGTTCCGCGATCACCTGGAAGTACCCGAGCTGCGTGCTGCGGGGCGATAACTCAGTTGGTGAGTTCTATTCAGTCGCCGTTGCCAACAACATGCAGCAGGCCGACACCGGCACGAAGATGATACACATTGGTTCTAATACACGAAGCACGATCGTTTCAAAAGGAATCTCTGCCGGCCGTGCGCAAAATGCTTACAGAGGCCTTGTGCGAGTCATGCCGCAGGCACAAGACGCCCGCAATCATACTCAATGCGATTCCCTGCTAATCGGCAAGGACTGCGGCGCTCACACCTTTCCCTATATGGAAGTGAAAAATCCGAGCGCAAAGGTTGAACACGAAGCCACGACGTCAAAGATCTCCGAAAATCAGCTTTTTTATTGTCGACAGCGCGGAATTTCGGAAGAAGACGCCGTCAATATGATCGTTAACGGCTTCTGTAAGGAGGTATTCAAAGAGCTGCCGATGGAATTTGCTGTCGAGGCACAGAATTTACTCAACGTCAGCCTGGAAGGCGCTGTCGGCTAGTTAGTGGAACAAATATGCTTGAAATAAAAAATCTCAATGCGACCGTCGGTGACACGCCGATCCTCAAAGGCCTCACGCTGAATGTAAACGAGGGAGAAGTGCATGCGATCATGGGGCCGAACGGCTCCGGGAAGAGCACGCTCGCGCAAGTGATCGCCGGCCATGAGGATTACGAAGTCACGGACGGAACAGTCCGATACGATGGCAAGGACCTCCTCGAGCTCGCGCCTGAAGAGCGCGCAAGAGAAGGCGTGTTCCTCGGCTTTCAGTACCCGGTTGAAATTCCCGGCGTCAACAACGCGTACTTGCTTAAAGCCGCGATCAACGCCAAGCGCCGGCACAACGGTGAGACCGAGATCGATGCATTCGAATTTCTTCAGATCGCGCGGGAAAAGATGAAGGACCTGGACATGGATCCCGCCTTTCTCAACCGTGGGGTGAACGAGGGATTTTCGGGCGGAGAGAAGAAGCGCAATGAGATCCTGCAGCTCACATTGCTCGAGCCGCGGCTTGCGATCCTCGATGAGACTGACTCCGGCCTCGACATCGATGCCTTGAAAGCAGTTGCCAAAGGCGTGAACGCGATGCGCAGTCCGGAGCGCGCGATTATCCTGGTCACTCACTATCAACGCCTCCTCGACTATGTCGAACCCGACTTCGTGCATGTGCTTTCCGAAGGCCGGATTGCCCGTTCCGGTGACAAGTCACTGGCGCTGGAACTCGAGGAGAAAGGCTATGAATGGGTTCGGGAGGCCGCAGGCACATGACCGTGATTTCGCATGAATTGCTCGAGGCAGCTTCGAATCAGCTGCCACAGGATGCGTTGACCCCCATTCGAAAGGCCGCATTGTCGCAGTTCGCGAAAACAGGCTTTCCTACCACCAAAGACGAGGACTGGAAGTACACGAATCTAGGAGCGGCCATTGAATTGAGTAACAGGGCCCTGGCCGACGAATCTGCGTCAGTGGCTCAACCGACCTGGACCGCCGATGCGAAACGTGCAATCGACGAGATTCTGGAAAACATTGACGCGAACTGGATCATTGTGGCAAATGGCGTTACGGCGCTCGAGACGCTATCCAAGGCCGAGTTCCTGGAGTCCCGGGGTGTTCATATCTGGAAGCTCAGTAGCGGCAGGGGGGACTCGGCGATCATCAGCGACGACCCAATGACGAGTTTCAATGCAGCATTGCTGCGAGACGGTTTGCGTGTCTCGATTCGACCATCCGCCTATGAAGCGAAACCGCTCGGATTCCTGTTCATTGACAATACTCAAAATGGCCGACTTAGCCAGGCGCGGCTCATCATCGATGTCGAGGCCGAAGCAGAGGTCGATATCATTGAAGCGCATATTTCGGTTGGTTCCGACCTGCATTTCGAAAACACCGTAGTGCAGTTGCGCGTTGCCAACAATGCCAAGGTCGGCTACGTCCGCCTGCAGGACAAAGCATCTTCACACATCCTGGTCGGCAAGCTCATTGCGGAGCTGCAAAAGGACGCTGTGCTTGACTATGGAAGCTTCGATCTTGGCGGAGCCCTGGTCAGGAATGATGTTTCTGTCGATATTGTTGAACCGGGGGCGAGCGTCAAAATGAATGGCTTGTATCTCGCCGGCGGCAAACAACATATTGACAACCACACTCGCGTGGATCATCGGGTCGGGCCAGCGGTGAGCAAGGAGGAGTTTCGAGGCATTCTCAACGGTCGTGCCCGTTGTATATTCAACGGTAAAGCGATCGTTCATAAGGGTGCGGACGGTACCGATGCCGAGCAGTCAAACCACAATCTATTGTTGTCGAAAACCGCGGAAGTCGATACCAAACCCGAACTCGAGATCTACGCAGACGATGTGAAGTGCGCCCACGGCGCGACTGTCGGGCAACTCGACACGTCCGCGCTTTTTTATATTCGATCACGTGGCCTCGATCAGGAGGAAGCGACCCAGTTGTTGACGAGAGCATTCGCCGGGCGAATTCTCAGCGCGGCTCCGATCTTGGCGACCCACGAATACATCGCCCGAAAAACGGATAAGGCTTTGGATGCACTCATTGACGGTAGTACGACATGAGCAAACAAAACATTAGTCTCACAAATGCGAATGATGATGTCGTCGATATCGCCAGTTGTCGTGCGGACTTTCCGGCGCTGTCGCAGAACATAAATGGCCACTCCATCACCTTCCTTGACAGTGCTGCGTCTTCTCAGCAACCAGCAGTAGTCATTGACACCGTCTCCGAGTACGGGCGTCACGACCACGCCAACGTTCATCGCGGCGTGTATACCTTGAGCCATAGGGCGACGGAGGCCTACGAGGGCGCCCGTGACAGGATTGGTGCATTCATAAATGCCGCTTCGCGAAGCGAAGTTATATATACGAGCGGAACCACTGAATCGATTAACCTCGTCGCGCAGAGTTTTTGCCGGCCGGTCCTGCAACGCGGCGATAAGATCCTGATTACCCATCTGGAGCATCATTCGAACATCGTCCCCTGGCAACTCGTCTGCGAACAAACCGGGGCCGAGTTAGTGGTCGCCCCAATCAACGATCGCGGTGAGGTTGAGCTCGATGCATTGATTGCCCAGCTTGATGAAACCGTAAAGATGCTGGCGGTTGCTCACGTATCGAACGCCCTTGGAACCATCCTGCCACTGCCGAAGATAATTGCTGAAGCACACAGCCGTGACATTCCTGTACTGATCGACGGTGCGCAGGCGGTGCCGCACATGCCGGTCGACATGCAAGACCTGGACTGTGATTTTTACGCATTTTCCGCACACAAGATGTTCGGCCCAACAGGAACCGGCATCCTGTACGGCAAGGAATCTCATCTCGACAAAATGCCGCCGTACCAGGGCGGCGGGGACATGATTCTCGAGGTCAGGTTTGAAGGTACGACGTACAACGAGCTGCCGTACAAGTTTGAAGCGGGGACACCCAACATCTCGGGTGCGATCGGCCTGGGCGCGGCAGTCGACTACCTTACTAAATTCGGTATGGATCAGGTATCGCGATACGAGAGTGAGCTGCTCGCTTATTTGACCGAGCAACTACAGACTGTCGATGGCGTGCGATTGATCGGCACGGCCGAGAGAAAGGCCAGCGTGCAGTCGTTTCTGCTGGACGACATTCACCCACATGATCTCGGCACGATTCTCGACAACCAGGGCATCGCCGTACGCACCGGGCATCATTGTGCGATGCCGGTCATGGAATTTTACGGCATCTCGGGTACGGCTCGTGCCTCGCTCGCGCTGTACAACAATCAGGCGGACGTTGATGCTTTGGTCGACGGCCTTGGCAAGGCAAAGGATATTTTTACCGCATGACATCGATGGCGAACAATAATGACGAGCTCCGCGAGCTTTACCGGGAACTGATTCTCGATCACGCCCGCAGCCCGCGCCATTTCGGCAAGTTGGCGGACGCGACCCATACGGCTGAAGGCATCAATCCGCTGTGTGGCGACAAGCTCAAGATGTATTTTCAAATAGACGCCGACAATTGTATCAGCGATGCTCGCTTCGAGGGATCCGGCTGCGCAATTTCGGTCGCTTCGGCCTCTTTGCTGACAGATACGGTCATCGGTCTGAAAACGCAAGACGCGCTCAGGTATTTTTCTGCCCTGGTCGACAGACTGGCGGGACGCGTGACGGCAGACGATGACGACTCTGGCATCAATCTCGGCAAACTGAGAGCCCTCGAAGGCGTCAAAGAATTCCCGTCCCGGGTAAAATGCGCGACGCTCGCCTGGCACGCATTGAATTCTGCGATTCACAGGGAATCGCAAGCGGCGAGCACAGAGTAGGCAGCTGCATGTTTGGACACACGAACGAACCATTTTCTCTTTCCCGCGACGTCAGGGCAGTCATCATCCCTGCCGGGGAAGAATTGCAGCTTCGCGAAGGCACGAGCGGCTTTATCACCCAGGCTTTGGGGGGCAGTTTTACCGTCTATGTCGAGGGCAACCTCTTTCGAATTGCCGGCACTGATGCCGATGCCTTGGGGAAAGAGCCTGTGCCACCGCCGGAGATTCCTGAAAATGCGACCGACAAAGACATCGAAGAAGTCATCTGGCAGCAACTGAAGACCTGCTTCGATCCTGAAATTCCGATTAACGTTGTCGATCTGGGACTCATCTACCGCTGCGATGTGACCGCAATGCCCAATGGTCAGCGCACTGTTAGCATCGATATGACTTTGACGGCACCGGGTTGCGGCATGGGTGAGATTCTCGTCCAGGATGCTCAGGAAAAAGTGGCGGTCATCCCGACAGTTGAAGACGTCCACGTCGAACTGGTCTTTGATCCGCCATGGAATCAAAGCATGATGTCGGATGAGGCGAGGTTACAGACCGGACTCATGTAATAAATCCTGATTGGCATTCAGCGCTTGATATGAAAACTCTGACACTACTGCGACATGCAAAATCGAGCTGGAAGGATGCCAGCCTTCAGGATCGTGAGCGACCGCTCAATCGCCGCGGTCAGCGTGATGCACCGATTATGGCGGAGCGGATCAAGGAAGCGGGAATAAGACCTTCATTAATCCTCAGCAGCCCGGCTAACCGCGCATGGTCTACCGCAAAGGCCATTGCCCACGAAATAGGCTATCCGCTGGAATTTCTGCAGCAGGAAGATCGCCTGTATCACGCATCGACAGGAAATTTGCTGAGAGTGATTGCTGAGCAGGACGAGGGCTTCAACCACCTGATGATTGTTGGCCATAATCCCGGTCTGACCGATTTCGCGAACTATCTGATTCCCGACCTGACCGACAATATTCCGACCAGCGGAGTTGTCTCATTCGAGATCGATCGTGAGGACTGGAATCTGGAAGGTGGTGCCGAGAATAAACTCCTGGTCTACGACTATCCTAAGAGCGTCCCAACCGCATGATCCATTCAGACAAAACGAAGATCTACGTTTCTATTACTCGCTTGACTAGCATTCAGGAACATTAACGGCCAGCCCGCCCTGCGACGTCTCTTTGTAGATGGTCGACATGTCCAGTCCCGTCTGCCTCATCGTTTTAATGACCTGATCGAGCGTTACCTTCTGCAATCCATCGCCTTGTATCGCAAGGCGTGCTGCATTGATGGCCTTGATTGAACCCATCGCATTGCGTTCGATGCATGGAATTTGTACCAGGCCATCTATTGGATCGCAGGTCAGGCCGAGATTGTGCTCCATGCCGATTTCTGCGGCGTCCTCTAGTTGGCTGGTGGTGCCGTTAAAAGCAGCGACCAGACCGGCCGCAGCCATCGAACAAGCGACGCCGACTTCTCCCTGGCAACCCATTTCGGCACCGGATATCGATGCATTGATTTTGTACAAAATACCAATAGCTCCGGCTGCCAGCAGAAAACGCTTGACGCCCTCTTGCTCAAAGTCAGAAACAAAGTATTTGTAGTAATGAAGGACCGCGGGAATTATGCCCGCGGCACCGTTCGTCGGTGACGTCACAACGTGGCCGCCTGCAGCGTTTTCCTCGTTAACGGCAATTGCGTAGCAGTTGACCCAGTCCATCGTCTCCAGGCCGCTTTCATCCTGCTGCAATTTAAGTTTGCGATAGAGACGCGCCGCCCGTCGCGTCACGGCCATACGCCCCGGCAGTACGCCGTCCGTGTGCAGTCCCCTTTGAACGCAGGCCTGCATCGCATCCCAGACGGCGACGAGTTTCTCATCGACTTCCTTTTTGCTTCGCCAACTGAGTTCGTTTTCGAAGACGAGGGCGGGAATCGATAAGCCCGTCTTTTCACTTTGTGCGAGAAGACCCGCGCCATCGGAAAACGGATGGGGCGGTTCGCCCGCCTGATTTGACGGCTCTTCTTCATCACCACGAACAATGAATCCGCCGCCGAGCGAAAAATAGTCTTCGCTCAGGATGAGTGCCCCGGCTTCATCGAATGCGGTGAAGCGCATGCCGTTGGTATGGCGAGGCAGCGGCTCGCCGAGATCGAATACCAGGTCCGATTCAGGGTCGAAGTCGATTGTTCCGATTCCCGGCGCTTCGAGCCTCCGGGTTGACCTTACTTTACTGAGAATGTCATCTACATCATCGGGGTTGATCGTCTCGGGCTGTTCACCGCCCAGTCCCAGGAGAATCGCGGAATCGGTCCCGTGCCCTTTGCCCGTATATGCAAGAGATCCGTACAAGCTGACTGTGATCTTGTGTACCTGCCCGCCCGTTTCCTCAAGCTGGCTCAGGAATTCTCCCGCGGCTTTCATCGGCCCGACGGTGTGCGAGCTGGACGGGCCGATGCCGATTTTGAAGATATCGAAAACGCTGATGGAAGACATGGCTAATCGTCGTCGAGTGACAACAGGCTGGCATTGCCGCCGACTGCCGAGACGTTGTTGCTCACCGTATACTCACTGCCGAATCTCGGCAGGTAGTGCGGTCCGCCGGCTTTGGGCCCGGTACCTGATAGTCCGCGGCCACCAAATGGTTGTACGCCGACGACTGCGCCAATCATGTTGCGATTAATATAGATGTTTCCGGCACCGGATAGCTCTGTAATCTCGCGGGCGCGACTGTCGATTCGACTGTGCACACCCATCGTCAGCCCGTAGCCCAGTTGGTTGACGGCATCCAGAGTCTCGCCGAGTTTGTCGCTCGAAAAACGCATGATGTGAAGCACCGGGCCGAACACTTCGCGTTGCAGATGTTCAAGGCTGTCGATTTCTATGGCCGTTGGCGGATAGAAGGTTCCGTTTGCTGTTTCTTTGGAAAGTTCGCACTGGTGAATAATAGTCGCCTTCTTCGCAAGTTTGTCTACATGGTTCGCGATGACGTCCCTGGCTTCTGCGTCAATTGTCGGCCCGATGTCCGTCGACAGGTCTGACGGGTCTCCAATGCGTAATTCTTCCATATGCCCGCTCAGCAGTTCGATCACGCGCGCCGCGATATCCTCCTGCAGGCAAAGCAGTCGGAGCGCTGAGCAGCGTTGACCTGCGCTGTTGAATGCAGAGTAAACAGAATCGAGCACGACCTGCTCGGGGAGCGCAGAGCTGTCCACGAACATCGCGTTCTGCCCACCGGTCTCCGCGATCAGTGTCGCGATCGGACCCACTCTCCCCGCCAGGGCCTGGTTAATAATGCGGGCCGTCTCGGTAGAGCCTGTAAACGCAACACCTGCGACCCTGGGGTTTGCCACGGCGTGGCCACCAATCTTCGCGCCATCACCTGGAAGGAAGTGCAGCACACCTTTCGGCACTCCGGCTTCCAGCAATAGTTGTATCGCACGGTGCGCAATTAAAGGTGTTTGCTCTGCCGGCTTTGCCAGCACTGCATTGCCGCTTGCAAGCGCGGCCGCAACCTGACCGGTAAATATCGCCAACGGAAAATTCCATGGGCTGATACAGACAAAAACGCCCCGCCCTCTCATGCCCAACTGGTTCCGCTCGCCGGTAGGACCCGGAAGCGTGGTTGCTTCGCCGTAATGCCGAGCCGCTTGCACGGCATAATAGCGAAGAAAATCGACAGCCTCGCGCAGTTCGGATACGGCATCCGGAACCGTCTTACCCGCCTCGGCGACACATATGGCCATCAACTCGGCGGAATGCGCTTCGAACAGGTCAGCCGTTCGTTCGAGGATTGCCGCACGGTCCTGCGCCGGCGTCCTGTCCCATGCGCCTTGCGTGGCTGCGGCGGCATCGAGAGCCTGATCCACGGCGTCGGTATCCGCTGTTTCACATATGCCGACAACCTGATCAGTATTCGCAGGATTGACGGACGGCTCGCCTTTACCGGAAACCACTTTTCCATCGACGATGGCGGTTGCCGATAGCTCCTCGTCCAACGCGCTTTGCATAGCGTCAAGCGTCACCGTTGTCAGTCGACGGTCCGGCAGGTTGAATCCGCGCGAGTTCTTTCGTTCCGGCTGGAATATATCCAGTGGCGATGGAATACGTGGGTGCGGTTTCGACTCAGTGGCGCGAACAACATCAATCGGATCCGCGACAATATCCTGTACATCAACACATTCATCGATAATTCGATTGACGAATGAGGTGTTGGCGCCATTCTCCAGCAATCGGCGCACAAGATACGGCAACAGGTCCTCGTGACTGCCAACCGGGGCATAGACCCGGCAAGGCCGCGAGAATTTTTCCGGATCGATGACCTCGGCGTACAGATCCTCTCCCATGCCATGCAGTCGCTGAAACTCGAAGTCTGTCCGCGACCCGGCGAAATGCAGGACGCTTGCCAGCGTATGTGCGTTATGCGTCGCGAATTGCGGATAAAGCATGTCACCCGCATTCAGGACCAGCCTCGCGCAGGCGAGATAGGAGACATCGGTGTGTGCTTTCCTTGTGAATACCGGATAACTTTCGAGCCCGAGTTCCTGACCATGTTTGATTTCGGTATCCCAATACGCACCTTTGACGAGTCGAACCGGAATCTTCCGACCGACAGCCTCGGCGCTGGCCATCAGGAATTTCAATGCATCGGTCGCGGTGCGCAAATAGGTCTGAACAGCCAGTCCGAGCCCTTCGTAATCATTAAGGCGCTTGTCCCGGTAAACCTGCTCGAAGACTTCCAGCGACAGCTCGAGCCTATCTGCCTCCTCTGCATCGATGGTCAGCGCTATGCCGTGGTCGCGTGCCTGAACTGCCAAATCCGCGACATGCGGAACGAGCTCTGTCATAACCCGATCGTGTTGTGTGTACGAGTAGCGCGGATGCAGGGCTGAAAGTTTTACTGAAATACTCGGCGTTGCGAATATGTCGGCCGAGCCATCGGCGCTGCGGCCGATACTGTCGATTGCCGAGCTGTATGACTCCAGATATCCGCTCGCGTCATCAGCTGTCAGGGCAGCCTCGCCAAGCATGTCGAACGAGTACCGATAGGCGTTACCTTCTTTTTTTTGCGAACGCGCCAACGCTTCCTCGATCGTCCTGCCCATGACGAACTGGTGGCCCATGATGCGCATTGCCTGCCGCATCGCCGTGCGAACAACGGGTTCACCCGCCCGGCTTGCAAGTTTGCCGAGATACTTTGCAGGGTTACTCTTCGCGGCTTCGTCGAGCGACAACAACTGGCCGGTGAGCATCAGGCCCCAGGTCGACGCATTGACGAATAGCGAATCGCTTTCGCCGAGGTGATCCTGCCATTGTGCGGACGTAATCTTGTCCGCGATCAGGCGATCCGCAGTATCCGCGTCGGGAATTCGAAGCAAGGCCTCGGCTATGCACATCAGCAACACGCCTTCCTCGGATGACAGATCGTATTGCTGGAGAAAGGCATCGATGCCGCCCTCCTTGTCTGCTCGTCGCCGCACGGCACGCACAAGTGTCGCGGCCGTGCCCTGTATTTTCGTCCGCGCAGACTGGCCTGAGTCCGCCATCTCGATCAGCTCGTTGACCAACGACTCCTCATCCGCGAGGTACTTGTCGCTCACCTGCCCCAGCGGCCCGGCTTTGATATAGGAATGATCAGTGAACCTCATGTTGTCAGCCTGGCTCGTCTGCCTGCTTGCGATTCCGGTCACGGAGCATCCTGCGGGTATGTTTGTCCGGCTTGCCGCGTGTTCGTGGCATCTGTCTGCGGTCCTCTTTTAACTGATTGATCAATTCCTGGCGCTCTCGTTGGGAAGTCTCGTCTTCTTCGTAGCACGCCCTCGCCTCCGCTACCGGGCCGCGCCGTGCCGGAATTGAAAGGACTTTCAATCGATAACTTAACTGGTCCTTGACGAGTTCGATCGTATCGCCAGGCGCAACTCGGATGCCAGCTTTTGCGCGCTCGCCGTTGACGCGAACGTGGCCGCCCTGGACGGCCGCGGAAGCCAACACCCTTGTCTTATGAAATCGCGTAAACCAGAGCCAGCGATCGACTCTAAGACCTTCTTCCTTCTTCAATCACCGATCCGCCGTGTCAATCTGCTCCTGATATACTTTGCAGCCTTTGAGTTCGGAGGGCAATCCCGTGCCCGGAGATTTTTTGGATTCCCTGGCAGAGCAGACCGAGGCGCTGAAGAGCCAGGGGCTTTTCAAACAGGAACGGCTGATTGCCGGCCCGCAACAGGCTGCGATCGATGTCCGCAACAACGGCGGCACAACGGAAGTCATCAACCTCTGCGCGAACAACTATCTCGGATTGGCCAATCACCCTGAAATTATCAAAGCTGCGCACAAGGCGCTCGACGAATTCGGTTATGGCATGGCCTCTGTGCGCTTCATCTGCGGGACGCAGACGATTCACAAAGAACTCGAAGAACGCATCAGTCGATTCCTGGGAACTGAAGACACGATTTTGTATCCGTCCTGTTTTGATGCGAATGGCGGACTATTCGAGACCTTGCTGGACGAACAGGACGCCGTGATTAGCGACGCCCTCAATCACGCCAGCATTATTGACGGCATTCGCCTTTGCAAAGCGAAACGATTCCGATATCAGAACAACGATATGAACGATCTCGAGGCCCAGTTGAAAGCCGCTGGCGATTGCCGCAGTACGCTCATCTCTACCGACGGCGTATTCTCGATGGACGGGACGATCGCCGATCTTAAACCGATTTGTGATCTCGCAGACAAATACGGCGCACTGACCATGATTGACGATGCACATGCGGCAGGATTTCTTGGTGACAACGGTAAAGGCACGCACGAATTTCGTGATGTCATGGGGCGCATCGACATCATCACCGGGACGCTCGGCAAGGCACTGGGCGGAGCATCCGGCGGCTACACCTCCGGACGAAAGGAAATCGTCGCCTGGTTGAGGCAACGTTCCAGGCCGTATTTGTTTTCCAATTCGGTCGCTCCGGCAATCGCTGCAACGTCGATAGCAGTACTCGATCTGCTCGAAAATGACGCCAGTCTGCGCAATCAACTGTGGGAAAATGCGGCCTACTTTCGAAAAGAGATGACAGGTCTCGGATTTGAACTCAAACCTGGAGAGCACCCCATCATCCCGGTCATGCTTGGCGATGCAAGACTTGCAACGAACATGGCTGATCGTTTGCTTGATCATGGCATCTATGTGATCGGATTTTCCTTTCCCGTCGTGCCTCAGGGTCAGGCGCGAATTCGGACGCAGATGTCTGCCGGCCTGAATCGAGATCATCTCGACCTGGCGGTTAAGGCATTCGTCGACGTTGGTCGAGAGCTGAAAGTCATATGAAAGCACTGGTTAAATCGAAAGCGGAACGCGGTCTTTGGCTCGAAGATATCGACGCCCCGGAACCAGGACACAACGACGTATTGATTAAAGTCGGTCGCACCGCAATCTGCGGCACGGATATTCACATCTATCAATGGGATGACTGGGCCGCCAAAACAATTCCTGTGCCGATTGCCGTCGGCCATGAATTTAGCGGTGAAGTGGTTGAATGCGGGAGCGAAGTCAAAGGGTTTAAAATCGGAGACCGTGTCTCAGCCGAGGGCCATATCACCTGCGGTGTTTGCCGAAATTGTCGGGCCGGACGTCGTCACCTTTGTATCAATACAGTTGGTGTCGGCGTGAACAGACCGGGTGCGTTCGCTGAATTCATTTCCGTTCCTGCTTTCAACGTATTCAAATTGCCTGATGTGATCACCGACGACATGGCATCGATTCTCGATCCGCTCGGCAACGCGACTCACACTGCTTTGTCATTCGATCTGGTTGGTGAAGATGTGCTAATTACTGGTGCCGGACCCATCGGCATCATGGCGGTCGCCATTGCGCGCTACGCTGGTGCTCGTCATATCGTTATCACCGACGTCAATGATTACCGGCTGCAACTGGCGACGAAGATGGGGGCCACCTTGGCGCTGAATGTAACGGATGGCTCCCTTGATGACACGATGAAAGAACTCGGCATGGAAGAAGGATTCGATGTCGGCATGGAGATGTCGGGTAACCCTTCGGCATTCCGCGACATGCTCAGGACCATGCATCACGGCGGCAAGGTCGCACTGCTCGGCATCCCGCCCGGCGAAACCGCAATCGACTGGAATGATGTAATATTTAAAGGATTGATTTTAAAGGGAATTTATGGACGTGAGATGTTCGAGACCTGGTACAAGATGGCGAGCATGTTGAAAAGTGGCCTCGATATCAGTCCTATCATTACCCACCATTTCGACGTCGCCGACTACGGGCAGGCATTCCAGCTGATGGAGTCCGGGCAGTCCGGAAAAGTGATTCTCAACTGGAATTGATCGCTACTCGAAGGCGCAAAAGCAGTGCGAATAGACGCCCTTCGGATCGTTGAATCGCATCATCGGCGCAAGCGCGTTCAGGATTCTGCTGAGTCGCTGTACGGATTCAGAAGGTCGGCTGATAAATACCCTGGGATCGAAGCCAAGATTTTTCGCTGATCCAAAAAAATCGACAGCGAGTTGCTCGCCGGGCGACAGTTCCTTTTCAATGGTCTTATGACCGAATGTTCCGGCATCGAGACCGGCAAGTTCTGCCGCAGTCGCAATTGCATCATCGAGATCACCGATTTCGTCGATCAATCCGAATTCCAGTGCGTCGATTCCCGTCCAGACCTGTCCCTGTCCGACCCGATCGACTTCGGCTTTCTCCAGTTCACGGTATTTGGACACTCTGCTGATGAAGCCGTCATATCCCTTCTCGATCAACGTCTGGAACATGGCTTTCGTCTCATCCGACATTGCGCGGTCGGGACGAAGTTGACCGGCCCAGGGTGTTGTTCCAACGCCATCTGTATTAATTCCGAGCGCAGCGAGTGATCGTTGAAATGTCGGAAACATGCCGAAGATTCCGATCGAACCGGTAATCGTCGCCGAATTCGCGTAGATCTTGTCCGCTGCCATAGAAATCCAGTATCCACCCGATGCAGCAACACTGCTCATTGACGCGACCACCGGCTTGCCGGCCTCTCTCAACGCCTCAATCTCATTCAGAATGATTTCCGATGCAAAAGCGCTGCCTCCCGGGCTGTCCACACGCAGAACAACGGCTTTTACAGAATCATCGTTCTTGGCGCGACGAAGCAGTCGGGCCGTGGAATCGCCGCCGATCAGCCCAGGCGATTGTGTCCCGTCCAGGATCTCACCGGACGCGACGATAATGGCGATGTTTTCAGTGCGACTCTGGTCCCCGTTCAGGAGTCGCGTCTGAGTTAGAAAATCGTCCAATTCGATTGATCGATAACTATCCGAGTTCTCGGTACTGGCACCGACATGTTCGATCATTATTTCGTTGACGGCTCCTCTCGTCAGGAGTCCGTCTATAAGGCCGAGGCGAAGCGCTACTGCGGCCAGATCGCCATTTTCGTTCTGTGTATTCTCCAAAAGGTTCAGCGTGAAATCGTCAATCACACTGACATCGAGCCCACGCGCTGCGGCGACGTCTTCTTTGTATGTCAACCACAATTGATCAAGCAAGCGGGTGAGTGAACTGCGATCCTCGTCCGACATATCCATTCGCGAGAAAGGTTCGACAAACGACTTGTGCGTTCCGACCCGGAAGATATTCCAGTCGATCCTGAGTGTGTCGATCGCATCCTTGAAATAGTTTCGATACGCGCCGAATCCAGGCAGAAACAACAGGCCTTCCGGGTGCATATAGACTTCGTCCGCATGGGATGCCAGGTAATAGGCTTGCTGCCCGTAATAATCAGCGTTCGCAATTACAGGCTTACCCGATGCCCGAAATTCGTCCAGAGCCGCGGCAATCCTCTGAAGTTTGCTTAATCCCCCGCCACTGAGATTTCGCAGATCGAGGACGACCGCCTTTATGCGACTGTCGTCTTCAGCGTATTCCAGGCCGTCAATGATGTCCTGCACCAGCGTCTGGGGGTCCTCTTCGCCAAGCAACCCTGCGATAGCCCGGTCGTAGGGATCACCCTGCAGTTGCTCGACCAGCACGCCATAAGGCTGAATGACGAGGGCTGCCTGGCTGGGCAGGTGCGGCGCGGTTGATAACAGTGCCCCGATGACGATCGAAAAAACGAAGAGGAGAACCAGCAGGTGCAGCACTTTGCGCACGCCATTAACACCTGTCCACACTGCGGAAAAGACTCTTCCCACGATCCTACGATTACTCATTTTCTACTCCGTTGTTTAGTCAGGGACCAGAGTCAGTGACAGCTCCGGCCAGAACATGATCAGGATAACCGATAACAGAAGAATCATCAGGAACGGGAACGTTGCTGAATACACCGTCATAATCGGTTTTTCAAATCTATAACTCGCGATGAAAAGATTCAGGCCCACCGGCGGCGTCAGGTACCCCAATTGCATGGCAGCCAGGAATATGATTGCCAGGTGTACTTCGTGTACGCCGTACTGTGCCGCGATCGGAATAATCAACGGCACCACCAGCACTATCGCGGAAAATATATCCAGAATCGCGCCAAGTATTAGCAGGAAAAGGAGCAAAATCACCAGGAATGTTGTCTTGCTGGAAACCATCTCGGCCACGAACGCGAGCAGTTTCTGCGGGATCTCTGCATCGATCATGTAGTTCGTCGAAGCGAGCGAGGCAGCGACGATGATCAGGATCCCACCGACGAGCAACATGGACTCACGCATGATCCCCGGCAGTTCTTTAAGCTCGATTTCACGAAGCACGACGACGTCGATAAACAGCACGTAGGCTGCCGTAATCGCTGCTGCCTCCGAAACTGCGAAAAACCCCGAATAAATGCCACCGAGCACGACAATCGGCAGCGGGATCTCCCATATTGATTCCCGGACCGCTGCGCCGACTTCCTTGAGCGAGAACGACTCGAAGGGTTTGCGATTACTCCTGTTGACCCACAGGCTATAGCCGGACAGCATGATCAGCATGATCATTCCCGGTATGATGCCGGCTAGAAACAGGTGATCGATCGAGACCTCCGAGATCACGCCGTACAGAATGATCGGCAGGGAAGGTGCGAACAAGAGCCCTAAGCTACCCGAGGAAGTCACGAGCCCGAGGTTAAAGTTGTCCGGGTAACCGTCATGCTGGAGCGCCGGGTAAAGAATCGCACCCAGCGCAATAATCGTTGCGCCGGTTACACCCGTAAATGCCGTAAAAAAAGCGCAGGCCGCCAACGCGACAATTGCCAGTCCGCCCGGCATCCATCCGAGCAACGCTCCGGTCAATCGGACCAGACGCTTTGGCGCGCCGCTCTTGCTCAACATATAGCCCGCAAACGTAAACAGAGGAATCGCTGACAGGAACGGCATACTGCCAATCCCCAGGATTTCCAATGGGACGTTCATGAGATCGGTTTCGGTGCCCATATAACCGAGCATCGCGCTGGCAGAGATGATGGTGAAAAGCGGCGCACCGAGGATCGCCAGCAGTATCAAAATGACGCTGAGAATAATCACTGCTGCTCGAACGGATCGCTAGGCATTGCGAGGTGCATGGCTCTCTTTATCGAAGACAGTACAAACCGATATGCCATCAATGTGAACGCAAGCGGTACGATCGAATGTGCAAGCCAGGCGGGAAAATCGATCAGTATCGTGTCCTGGTATTCCAGTTCGATCTGCAGCCATCGATACGCGTTCCAGGCGACAACGCTACAGATTATTGCGGCAAACGTTTCTACCACCAGTCGGGCCGCGGAAATCATTTTCTCGGAAAGCAAATGCGACAATACATCAATGCGGAGATGTCGGTCGTCGCGACTGGCAGCGACGGACCCGAACATTGCGATCCACAAGACCAGCAGCTTGATAAACTCGTCCGCCCAAATAATTCCCGTATCAAAAATTTCGCGCAGAACAATCTGGCCAACTGCCAGGAAAATCATGACGGTCAGTAACAGAACCAGGACTGCGTTTTCTGCTGCTGTTCCGAAGCGTTCCAGGTGCCCCAATACCTTGGAGTTCGGATCAGGCACTATTCCGCCCCGACTGAATCTGCCTGCTGCGTCCGATAATCCTCGATGTGGCCGACCAGTTCGTCATATAACTCCATCGAAAACAGGCCTTGCTCCCCGAGTTGCCGGTTGGTTTTTTCCATGATCCTTCGAATCCTCTCAACTTCGCCATCAGCAGGCGTCACGCTTTCGACTCCGGATTTTATCAAGGCTTCCTTGGCGTTTTGATTCTCCTCGGGTTCGCGCCGACTAAACTCGGCGTAGATGGCAGACATAACTTCATGCACGATCGCCTGATCGCCTTCGCTCAGTCGACCGAAGGCCTTCGAATCGATTGCCATCAGGCCCATCGAAAACAGGATTGGCATCTCCGTCACGTACTTGACTTTGGTATGCCATTGCAAGGCCAGCGTGCCAGTCGGAGGAAATGCGACGATGTCGATAAGCCCGGTCTGCAAGCCAGTCATCACGTCGGTGATCGGCAAGGTTACGGGGGAGAGCTCCAGGGCATCCATTGCTGCATAGCTGATCCTGTCACCCTCTGGAACCCAGACCCGCTTGCCTCTGAGATCGTCCAACCCGTGCACGGGTTCGTTCGACATTAAGAACGCGAAGCCACCGTTAGTGAAGCCGAAACTGATAAATCCGGCTTCTTCCAAACCCTGCAGTAACTTTTTGTCCAGGTTCGCGCGCACATAGTCGACCTCGCTCGCAGACTCGAACAGAAATGGCAGGCCATAAATATTAACGTCCGGATAGCGGTCCTGAAGGTCCGTGGGAGTGAACGCACCACCATGCAGCCGTTTGGTCCTGATGGCGCGCAGAACCTGTTCGCCGTCGCCCTGGCTGCCTCCGACATAGAGCTTTACAACGACACGACCATCGGTGCGTTCCTTGATTTCCTTCGCTGCCTTGCGCATGTCCTGCACCCACGCAGTGCGCTCCGGCGCTAACGTGGCAATCTTCAGTTCGACGGCTGCAGCTGACGCTGACAAAATGAGTGTTGATATAGCTATCAGTAACTTGAGTTTGTTCATATCCTGCGTCCGTTTGGAAGTTCGAGATAATCTAAAAATAATCGTCGGCTGATGCCAGTAAATCGGCTGCATCCCTCTGGGCCAACACATTAAGCAATGTGTATCCGGGAACGTTTGGGTCGGCAGCCATCACTTCATTTAGAAGTTTGTCGTGCAGTTCTCTGTCGTACAGCAGTCGCGCATAGCTGTCGGCATACCAGACTTTAGCTGAAAGGTCTTTCCCGCCTGTCAGTTCTATTGCTCGCTCGAAGTAGGTCCGCGCCTCAGCTGGCTTGCCGCCCATCTGTTCCGGTCTAAGAGTCAACAAGACACCCAAATAGGTATAGACGTCGCTTTCAACAGATGATTCGCTAATCTCCAGATATCGCAAGAGCAACGCTTCGAGCTGCGGAAGCCTTGCCAGCGCATTCCAATCGCTGCTGTGCGAAATGATGTATGCAATCGAAGCAAATGAATAGCCAAAGGTAACGTCGGAATGTTTTTCGGTGAGTCCGTCAAGGCTGGCCTCGAATTCATTGTATGTCGAGGTATTCCATGCACAGCCACCGCTGTAGGAAAGACAGACAGCCCGTTCCGAATAATTCAGCGCTCGGTTGGTTAGCCGTGCGGCGCGCTCCTCATCTTCGGCAAAAACGGCGCCGTAACTGGCATACATTTTCGCGGCAGCCGTCAGCAATTCAGGATCGTCAGGATTGCTTTCGAGGATGCTGTCGAGCAGCAACATGTAAGCGGGCGCACCATCACGCACAAGTTCAGGATCGTCCTGGTTTAAGACTGCGGCAGAGAGATCATTTGCGAGACCGCTCGCTGCAGACGACATCAGGGACGCACAGCCAGACGACAACAGACATATGCCAAGCACCGCTAAGCAGCTGATTTTCTCACTGATTCCACGCATTCTGCCCATGCCTCGAAAGACCCTTATCGTGCGGATTGGTTCCAACACGATATCTGTCGATCTGGATTATACGGGCGTTTGCCGGCCAGCCGACTGTTTAGAGTCAGACTAAAAGGCACAATTAACGTGACAGGTATCTCAAAAAAAGAATTAGATCTTCTCTTTGATTCGCGCCGCTTTGCCGGTTCTGCCCCGAAGGTAATACAGCTTGGCCCGACGGACGTCGCCTTTGCGTTTTACCTGAATGGCGCTGACCACGGGACTGTATGTCTGGAATACGCGTTCAACGCCCTCACCATGAGAAATCTTTCGAACGGTAAAAGACGAGTTAAGGCCACGATTCCGTTTCGCGATGACGATCCCTTCGAAAGCCTGTAATCGCTCGCGGCTGCCTTCTTTGACCTTTACCTGCACAACAATGGTATCCCCCGGAGAGAAGTCCGGAATTTCCTTGTTGATTTGTTCCTGCTCAATTGCCTCGATTATCTTGCTCATCGTTCTCTACCTGAAGTTTGACGCTCATGTTCCTCGAGGAAATCATCGAGCAACGCTTGTTGTTCACTGTCCAGACTCAATTTTTCCACAAGGTCCGGACGTCTTAAATAACTGCGGCCCAATGCTTGTTTGTGCCGCCAACGAGCAATCCTTGCGTGATCGCCTGACAGCAACTCTGTCGGCACTTGTCGGCCTTCAATTTCCTCGGGGCGCGTGTAGTGCGGGCAATCCAGCAGTCCTTCCGAAAAGGAGTCCTGTCCTGCGGAGTCCTCGTCGCCAAGAACACCCGGTATCAACCTCACTACTGCATCGATCACGGCCATTGCCGCGATCTCCCCTCCGCTGAGCACGAAATCGCCCAGCGATAATTCTTCATCGACCTCCGCCTCAATAAGCCTTTCGTCGATGCCCTCATAACGGCCGGCCAGCAATATCAGCCCCGGCATCCTGGATAGGCGCTTCGCGCTTGCCTGGTCGAACACTGAGCCTTGCGGGCTCAGGCAATAAACCGGGCTGCCCTCGGGCACCACTCTTCTCGCCGCTCTGATCGCCGCGGCAGCGGGCCCGAATTTCATCACCATACCGGGGCCGCCACCGTAGGGGCGATCATCGACCGTCCGATGTACGTCGTCAGTAAAGTCCCTTGGATTCAAACATCCTATGGACAACAGGCCACGTTCTGAAGCCCGTCCAACTACGCCGTATTCGGCCACGGTTTCGACCATGTCGGGAAAAAGACTGACGATGCGTATCTGCATAAGGTCAGTCCCATTCCCAATCGACGCTGATCACGCCTTTGGCAAGATCAACATCCAGAATCACATCACCTGTCACATAAGGGATCAGGCATTCACGATCCCCTTCCACGACCAGCACATCATTTGCGCCTGTCGCCATCAGGTAGCTCACTTTTCCGAGCAACCTTCCGTCGCGGTGCAAGACCTGCAGTCCTTCCAGATCCGCCCAGTAGTATTCGCCGGTTCGCGTCTCGGGTAATTCCTCGCGCGATACGGCAATGACCACATCCTGCAATCCTGCAGCGGCATCCCGGTCATCTATGTTCGCCAGTTTGGCGACGACCGATTTTCCTTGCCGCCTGCCGTCTTCGACTGTCACTGGTTGCCAGGTGTCACCACTCTTCAACAACCAGTTCTGATACTCGAGTATTGCCTCCCGAGGATCTGTATGCGAAAAAACCTTGACCCAGCCCTTGACCCCGAAAACTCCTGCTATTCGGCCAAGGACAACCGGGGTCACTTCTTTTCGCTGTCGGCGGCCGCTTCCTCTGCAGGTGTGTCGTCAGTGCCAGCAGCCTCCTCAGGCTTTTCTTCACTCGTCTCGGCAGCTTCTGCGGGCTCGCTAGCGGTCTCAGCAGTAGCTTCCTCGGGCTTTTCTTCACTCGTCTCGGCAGCTTCTGCGGGCTCGCTAGCGGTCTCGGCAGCAGCTTCCTCGGGCTTTTCTTCACTCGTCTCGGCGGCTTCTGCGGGCTCGCTAGCGGTCTCGGCAGCAGCTTTCTCGG
>Ga0255052_10000472_pt1 | contig 32663 bp, 23 predicted proteins | sample JV7_2_21_MG_FD_188632 | JGI IMG/M metagenome (GOLD analysis project Ga0255052, IMG submission 188632) | Seawater microbial communities from Jervis Inlet, British Columbia, Canada - JV7_2_21 | ecosystem: Environmental > Aquatic > Marine > Inlet | place: Canada: British Columbia | collected...
AGCGGATGAACAGCGGCACATGGGAGTTCGTGTTGTAGGGAACCCCACCATGCCGAAAGTAGTAGTCGTGCTCGCCCAACCCTTCGCCGTGGTCGGACGTGAAGACCACCAGGGCGTCCTCCAGGAATTCCAGCTCATCGATGACTTCCAGAATCTCACCAATGTAACGATCGGCCACTTGCACGTTGGCATCGTACTGGGCGACATAGAAACCGACGCGCGTCTCTTCTCCGATCTGGATGGTAGGAGGGAGCTTCACCGGAACAGGCTGATCGGCATCGAATTCATCCCCCAGAAAGGGATTGTCGAATTCAGGTGGCAAAAGATACGGGACATGGGGATCGGAATAGTGAAGCCAGATGAAGGAGCGCTCCTTGTCCACCGAGCGTCTCAATAGCGGCCGTGCCATTTCGTTGACACGCGGAGCACTGGTCAGCGCCCGAAACCTGACTCGATCCGATCCTAGGTCCTCTTCGGTCTGCCAGGTCTCCTCGAACACATCGAAACCCTGGTTCCAACCCAGGTCGGTGGACAGGACGGGATTCGACACCACCGCGGCGGTCCAGTACCCGGCGGCTTGCATCATCTCGGCGAGTGTCTGGTACTTCTCGGCAAGTCGCCGTGCAGCCCGGTGGGTCATGCCCGTGCTCTGGGGATATCGCCCGGTGAACATGGACGCGAATGACGGGGTCGTCTTGGGCCATTGGGCGATGGCTCGATCAAAGAGGACTCCTTCCCCGGCCAGACGATCCAGGTTGGGGGAGGTATTGCGGGGGTAGCCATAGATCCCGAGGTGATCGGCCCGCAGCGTATCGACGGTGATAAAGAAGATCCTGCTGGGCACTGGCGAAGCTGGGTCGCTCTTCGAGCAACCTGCCAGAGATGAAACAAGCAGGAGAACGGGCGGGAGAGCGACGGCGACGCAGGTGCGGAGAGTGCTCATGGCGACGACGCCGCCAACCTAGCACAGGCCAGGCTCAGATCCGCTTCAGTGATTGTGACTGTCGCCGGTGATGGGATGCTGACTGACGAGGGCCGCAGTCAGCTTCATGTCAACGGACTGATGGAAGATCGCGGCAACCGGTTCGCCGTTGAGCTGGGCCGGTTGAAACTTGGACTTCCGCAAGGCCTTCAGCGCCTCCTCGGTCAGTCCGTTTGGCAGTCCATTGATGACTTCCGTGTCGGTCACCCTGCCGTTGGCATCGATGATCGCCCGCAGAAAGATCTGGCCCTCGGTACCCTGGCGCTTGGCCTCGAGCGTGTACTTGGCGTATTTGCGCTGGACCACCTGGAGCCGCTCGTAATCGCCGATCACCGCCTCGCCCTTCTCGATGATGGGGCGTAGACCCTGGCTCCCCTGGAACTCGTCGAGTATCCCACCTGCCTCGTCCGCGGCTCCTACTGCCAACAAGGCCTGGGACAAGTTGTAGAGGTAGGTGTCACCCTGGCCCCGGTGGCGGGCAACCGCTTCGCGGAGAGCTTCGACCGACCGATCGAGATCTTCCCGGCCCTCGCTTGCCTTCTCGAACAGACAGACACCGAGCTCGTTGTACTCCTCGGCACCGGAGCTCCCCTTGGTCTCGGCGCGTTCGACCGCAGAGACGGCCCACCGATGCGCTTCCTCCAACTCGCCGAGATATCGGTAGGCCTGTGCCAACCGCATCTGGCACCGATGGACCTCGCAACCGCCTTCCATGACGAGCTGATAGAGAGGATCGATGGCTTGCAGCGGTTTGCCGTGCCACAAATCACCGAGAGCAGCCCGGTACCGAGCCGTGAATTGGGCCCGGACCTCCGGCGAGACGCCATCTTGAGCCGCCAGAACCAACGGCACCGCGAGGAGGATTGTCAGGCCGACAACCGCCGATCCGAGGATGACACTCCGACGAGCACCGCGATGCTTCGCTTCCACGTTGCCCCCTTTTTCCGCCGACGCCGACACCGGCATCAGCAGCCCCTGGTTCACTTCCCTGTCTGTCGCAGACGGGGCAAATCCTATAACAAGTCTGGATCGAACGCGAAGAGCCTGCCCTGGCCGATGGGCGTCGCGAACGCGGCCTGCTCGAGAGTCAAGTAGGCACCATCGATCACGCCTGCCTGCTGCCGATGCTCTCTCGCCTGCTCTTCTGACCAGAAGAAGACAGAGTTGCTTCAATAGTCGTGGATGATGCTGGGCGCGGAGAAGCTCTGCCAATCGATATGCGGCTCGAAAAGGTAGGGCTCCGCTCCAGGGCTCGAGACCTCGCAATTGAGATCGCTATCGATCAACAGTCGCAGCTCGCGCCCGGTCCGAGGGCACTCGGTGACGACGTCGACCTCGAGCTTCTCCTCTCGCAGGCGCCCTTGCACGAAGGGCGTTGCCACCACGTCCTCCGCTCAGGCACCGTGGAGTCGCTCACCCGTGCTGAAGGTCAGCCGATGAGGAGTGCGATCGACCGTCACCGGATAGGCCCACGAGACCGCACCGTCGGAGTTCCGTAGCAAGAACACAAGCTTGCGCTCGAGCTCCTCGAGGATCTCCACAACGCGGTCTCGATCAAGGTGCAGTTGCTCGGCGAAGTACTCCGGCGCCAACGGAATCCCTTGCCGCGCCAGATCCAGGACCGCCAGACGACGGATCCGGTGGTGGTCCTCGGACATGAAGGCGAGACGGTCCTCGGCATGCTCCGGTGTCTGGCGCAGTTTCTGCTCCCACACAGAACGGGGAATTTCACGGATCGAATCTCCGCGGCCGATCAGAATTTGCTCTATCATGGAACCAGATTCCGAAAATCGGTCTCATGCTACCAGCGTCCCGTGGCGGGACACTGCATGATTCTGCGTATCCGGTAGTGAATCAGGCTATTAGGAGAGCAGTAATGAATCAAAGATCCTCGAAGAGCCAGAACTTGCGCATCTGTCTGCTCATCGTCTTTGTCCTCGCATGGCTGTCGCAGCCGTCGATCGTCCTTGCAGCCAAGACTCTCGCTTCCAAAGCGATGGCTGCGGCTATCGAGCAAGGCACATTCAGAGATGTCAAAAAGGAAATGATCATGGACATCTACCAGAAGCAGAGGTACGACTTCGACGAACAAGGGATCGAAGCCCTGGGCAGGAAACTGCTCGGCCAGGGTGAGGAGAAGACCGCGATCGACGTCCTGCAGCTGAACCAGGTGATCCACGGTCAGTCACCGCGCGCTGCCAACGCCCTCGCAGATGCCTTCCGGGACTCCGACAATCCGACGATGGCACGGATGTACTACGACACTGCCTTGAACCTGGACTCGGACAACCAACACGCCCGTCAGGCCCTCGAGGAAATGGACGGAGAAGGAGCCGACACCGGGTTCGACACCGAGAGCATGCAGGACGCCATGGCCCAGATGGGGATGTCACCGGAACAGCAGCAGCAAATGCAGGAGAGCATGGCTGAGCTGCAAAAGTACCAGGATGACCCCGGTTCGTATCAGGCTCCCGAGCGAAAGAAACAGAAGAGTGCACCACCGGCCGAGCCTACCTACGAGTCCGAGTTCTGCGAAGTTCTCCACAAATACAACGCGGAGAAGAAGATCTCCGATCCAGAGGTTCGGACTCGTGTCGAGGGCCATTACCAGGATCCTGGTCACAAAAACTGGACCTGGAACGTGGAATCCACTTGTGGAGAATTCCTGATCGCCGTTCCCCTCTGGGCCGATGTTTCGCCCCCGGTCCTGAAACTGAAAGGCGGGAACACGTTCGAGGACTTCAACGGAGACATCTGGGACTTCGAGATGGGAGGAGACGGCAAAGTAACAGGTGTTACCCGAACCTCATCCGATGGCACGGTATCGGAGATGCCCAGACTGGGAGATCCTCGATCCTACGACTGATCGATCTATGAGGAGCGACACGATGAAGTACCGGCAGACTCGACAAACAGGAAGGGCCTCTCAACCGCTGGTGGCAGCACTGCTAGCTCTGACGATCGCTACGTCGCCTGCAGCCGCGGATGAGGCCCAGATGCAGCGGATCGTTGACTCGGGTGCGCTGGCCAAGAGCCCCAATTCCATTCTCCTCGACTACCTCCTCAATGACGGCAAGGATGCGCTGCCACCCGAGCTGCACAAACAGGCCGTCGACCAGATCGTCGAGGCCTTGCGCACCCAAACCCTGGTCGACCCCCTCGAGGGTATGGACCAGATGATGGCCGCCGCGAATCCCATGAACATGTTCAAGGGGAACAAGAAGGGACTGATGAAGTCCATGGGCATGGGAATGCTGCGTAGCGCCACCGGTGGCGGCGGCGGAATGTCCTCCGGCATGAATTCCCAGATGCAGCAGATGAAGAAGAACATGGACTCAGCCCTGATCGACCCCTGGGTGCGGGGCCTGGGTGCGGCCGCCACTCTGACCCAGGCCGGGTACACCGACGACTCCGCACGCTTCTATCGGGGCTGTCTCACCTCCATCGGTTCTATCGTTCCCTCGGGCTCGAAGAACGACTGGCTACAGGATCAGTGCATCAACGGTGCCCTGCTGATGGGTCCCAACGATGCCGGCGCCCTGTTCGCCGGGCTCTGGGAAGAGCCCTATATGGATTACGGGTTCGACTTCGCGGCCTACGGTGGCCAGGACGCGCAGATGCCGGCAGTGCCCGAGATCCAAGCCGTCGCAGCCCACGGTCTCGGCAAATTGGTCGGCAGCGGCCAGCTGTCCACTCAGCAGCGTGCCGGGGTCATGCAGGTGCTCATCGACATGGTCCGAATGAAGAAGCCGGACCTGACGGCGCTGATCGGTGGGGTGCAGGGGCTCTCTTTTGCTGAGGATCCACAAGCCGTTGGGCCTCTACAGAAGATGTGGAAGAAAGGCAAGCCCAAGGAGATTCGCCCGGTGGCGTTGGGCGGTCTGGTGGCGGGTTATCGAGAGCCCGAAGCCATCAAGGCGCTGCGCAAGGACCTCAAAACCGGCACCGGGGTCATCGCAACCTACAAGAAAGCCAAGTCTTTCGCCCCCTGGACCGCTGAAACCGGCCAGCAGGGGCCCCTGCAAGGCGAGGAGCAAGGGGCTAATGATGCCGAGGTGCGCTATATGGCCGCCAGGGCCCTGATGCGGGCCGGAGACGACGCCGGCTATCAGTTCGCTGCAAAGTTTCTCGACGAACGCAATGTGCCGCCTGGCGACTGGGATTACCGACCCGACCTCATCCGCGACCTGGTCGAGACCGGCGGTGATCGTTCCCGTTCGGTACTCGACGAGATGGTCACCGATGGGCACCAGAACGAATGGCTCGAAGCCATGATGCGCACCGGTCTCCTGGAGCTCGGCGACCGTTCACAGATTCCGGAGCTCGCAACGCTGCTAGACAAGAGAGATTGGGATTTCGGCCGCGGTACGGCGGCCCGCTGGTACAAGCGCTTCAAACCGCTGCTCTGGCAGGGAGTGAAAATGGCTGCCAAGGCTTATATGGGCATGCCACCCGACGAGCGGGACTGGCAGCGGATCCGTCAGTTCGTCACCAACATGGCCTGGGCCGAACGGGATCGGATGGTGGCTCGCAAGACCGAGCGGGATGTCAAGACCGATCAGTTCCGCTGGCAACTGGCCGATTCCGCAGGTGAGGTGGACGACCCACAGTGCCTCTCCCTGCTAGCGCCCCTGCTGGGAGACGAGGAAGCCTCTGTGCGGCTGAGTGCCGCCTCGGCGCTTCTCGATCAGTCTGCGCCGGGCACCGCCGATCTTCTCTTCCGCGCTCTGACTCTGGACTACGGTGGAGAGAAGAGCATCTCGCGCAACCCTGAAATCCACGCCGCGGTGACCCGACGCCTGATACGGACGTTTCCGACGCATCCAGCCACCAAGCAAGCACTCCAGAGGGCAGCGAAATCGGATTCGCCCTCGGTGCAATTCCTAGCGCTGGCTGCCCAACGCGATCTTGCCAGGCGATCGGCAAGGTCGGGATAGGCCTGGAACGCGGTACACTCTCTTCATTCTCTTTGAGTTGGAATAAAGAAGTCGATTGGAGAGAACTCTCGGGTTCGTTTCCTTGGGGGTTGAGGCGATCCAGAGAATGGCGGGTTTGGCCGCGCATTTCGTTATGGAAGGTAGAGGAGCAATATACAGAACCCTCACGGGAGGATGTTTCGAGATGAAAAGCAGAAGAGCTTTGACAATGGTCCTGGCGGTCGCACTGGTTGCCGCACTGCTGACCCCTGTACTGGTCCACGCTTCGAGCTACTACTACGAATCAGTCACCGTTTCTCAGGGAGAGAAGCAGAAGCGGGCCGACGAGATGAAGATCATCGCCTGGGTGGATGGACCGAAATCCAAGGTGCAGTTTGTCGGCGGCGCCAAGAAGGGCATCTACGCGGAAGGCAGCTATCTGGTCACCAAGGATGGCGGTGAGGCTGTCTACTACGTCGATCCCAAAGAAGAGACCTATGCCCTGTTCGACATCGAGCAGATGATGGCCATGGCCGGCCAGATGATGGAGATGATGGAGCAGATGGGCGGCATGATGAAGATGGAGTTCACCAACACCTACAACGAGATGCTCCTGGAAGAGCCCGGTGAGTCGATCCATGGCCGCTCGACCACCCACTACCGCTACAAGAGCGGTTACACCATGAGCATGAAGATGATGGGCTTCAAGCAGCAGACCACCATCGACTCGATCCAGGACCTCTGGTGCACCGAGGAGCTGGACTCCCAGGGCTTCGGCATCTGGCTTCGTCCCGACCGCAATATGAAGACGGGCAACGACGAGTTCGACAATCTCATCAATACCGAGATGGAGAAGATCAAGGGCTTTCCTCTCAAGACCGCCACCGTCTCGACCACGACCAACAAGAAGGGCAAGTCGGTCAAGAACACCGCCACCACAGAAGTGGTCGTCCTGCGCGAGGAGACCATCGCCGACAGCACCTTCGGGTGGCCATCACACTACACCGAGACCCAGATGGTCCCCGAAATGCCCGAAGGCTACGGCGACCAGCAGGCCGAGGGCGGCAAGAAGAAGAAAAAGAAGGGCGGACTATCGGGACTCTTCAAAAAGCCGGATGATGATGGTTGAGGACAATGTCCACATGGCTTTGCCGCTGTCTGAGGAACAAGTCATCAGCGTCGAGACCGAGGAGTGCCTGACAGGCTACCTCGAGCTGATCTTTCGGGATTTCGAGATCACCATCGAGGAATGAAGGAGTTATCGATGAGACGTTCTATCCCCGTGTCGGGCTGGCTTTAGCTTCTTCTCAATAATCTTCCGCTACAGGAATGGATGACTGGTGAATAGGGGAAGGTGCAGGATGAACCGAACGGTCCTGATCATCTTAGTGGTTGGGACCGTTCATTTGAGTGAGTCCGTGTAGGGCGCTGGGCCGCTTGCATCCCAGTCACCTTCGGCAGATGGGGGTAAGGACCGTTCTGGGCGGAGAGCCCTGCGACGAGCGCGTTCTCTCCAGCAGGCAGTACCCGATACCTGTCCCAGGTCCCCACGACGACCTTCGCGGCGCACAGCGATACCGTGACCGCGCACGGATGGATATTGGACACGAACATGTCAGATAGCAAGTGCCATCATTCAATAACCGACGATACGCCACAAACGAGCCCCATGATAAATGCAGCAATTTCCATCACCTTGGCAAGTAGTGCAGCTCCAGCGGTAATCACGATTGGCGTGCCAAGCAGCCATGCTGTATACAGTCCAGGCAATGCAGGTAGAGACATTACCAATAGGAAGGCGGTCACAGCAGCAAAGGCCCAGCACAACATGCAGCCAAGCTGCTTTGGTCTGCTGGCTTGGGCAATTTCATCCGGGTCGAGTGTTCCCATACAACCCCACAAGGCAAATGCGCCAGCTAGAAGAGCCGCAACGATTGCCACCTTGAGTATCAGCTCGGTGGTTGCCGAAATTCCAAGGCCACCCTCAGAAACTGCAAGCGTCTCACCGGACTTGAGATTCACCCGCCACCAACTAACTACCTGAGATTGCTTGACACTTTGAGTCCGGGGCAACACGACAGCAAATCCCTTGGCCATGTCTTCCTCGATCCATTTCTTGGACCTTGCGCCTAGGGGAAGTTCGTCGAGAATGCTTGCTGTTGACGGAAGAATTACGTCGAAGTCGGCTCCGGAAGTAGCTGCGTTCCGCAGAGACCTTGCTGCCGATCGGCGATTCCCAGGAATCTGGCTCATGATTGACTCTTCGACGAAACTCTCCCAGACCCCAGCGAGAACCGTCTCCTGTTGATTCAGGAATGGCAACCCCTTCTCGAATCCGATAGCCCGCCGAGGATTCCGCACGATATTAATGAGTGCCGTGGCACTACCCGGAGGATCTAGGGACTGACTGAGAGCCACCACAGACGGGCCGCTCCGATACGAATTGGCATCTGCGGCGAGGCCCAGATCGAAGGCGGCATAGATATCGAGATGTCCGGAGAAAGCGGTCTCCAAATCGTTGGTATTTATCGACGCTGGTTCCAAGGAGGTCCCCGAATAGAAGGCTCGGCCTGAGCTCGCTACCCGGTGGAGTTTTTCCAGGCTCTGGTCCCACACGTAGGCCTCGGGATGGGACCCAACAGCCAACATGATGCTATGAGAGGAAGAGAGTCTTGCTCTTTTTATAGTCTCGGTGGAGTCGTTGCCTCTCGTTGATTCTCCCCAGATCTCGGATCGATATCGCGACTCGTTACCGCCCGGCTCAGTAACTAGATAATCGATCCAAACGCTCTCCAGATCCAGCAGCGCGGTGGCTCGTTCGTCTCCACCAAGCGCGCCTGCAGCCTTTCCGAACGTTCCTCCGACGGTTTGAAAGAGTGCAGCACCGGGGTGTCCTGCGGCAAGGCTGTCAAGAAGATTCCCGGAGGTGTCGAAGGCGAAAAGCCCAGGGATATCGTTGATTAGCGGCACCCAGATGCTAGATCTCTTCAATGCTTCATCAAGATCTTGATAGTCATTGAGCCCACGCAGGCCGTTAGGGACAAGAGTCACAGTCATCGCCTTCCCGATCAAATTCGCCGTTGGTTGGGCTGTGCTCTTGGCTACTGTCACGTCTTCCGACCTGTTGCCAACTCGGCGCTTCAAACCAACCTCTATCGCGAATTGATGAGAATACTCGTGGGGAACGGAATCCTGAAATGTCGAGACTACCTGGGGTCGCGGAGCTTTGTCATTTGTTGCAAAAGCAGGATGCAAGTCCAGCCATCCTGATCCTTGGCCCAATCTGAATTGAACCCAGAAATAATCTCTTGCCTCTGTGCGCAGGTCTCCCATAAGTACTTCAGGTTTTAGAAAGGCGTTCTTCTCGATCAAGAGCGACTCGACTCTGCGAGCTTCTTCAGACGCCTGTTTGAATATTTCGGTCTCGGTAACCGGGATAGGAGGGTCTGTTCCAGGTGATTTCTCGTCGCCCTTTGAAGTGGAGATCGAGCCGAGATCCTTGAGAGCCAGGCTGATTGCGCTTTCAATCTGAGCAATATCCCCGATCGGCGGTGATGGCTTGCGAGGGATTCGCATCTGGTCTAGGAGGTCCGAGACTTCACGTTCTGAAAGGCTTCCCTCCGCGATCCGAGCCTCAAAGCCCGCGTCTCGAAGGAGTTTTGCCAATAAGACAGCCTGATCCAGGGCATTTCCGGCCCTACTCATTAGTGTTCCCTGCGCACCGCGGAGCACCCCCGGGTACTGCTCGAAATGAATCTCCTCCTTCACAAACTTGATGATTCTGTTGGCGTCGTAGTCCAGTGTTTCCAGAAGAGCTTCGAGGTCGAACTGGCTGCGGTCGATGTGCGAGCGCAGTCCTTCGATGAGCCGCAAGAAACTCTCGAACCGGTCGACAGCCTCCCCCTTGGTGAGCTGACCCGGCAATGAGTCCTGTGCAAACGCGGCGGGCGCAGCCGCCCAGATGCTGATCCACGTGGTTGTGGCGACGAGAGTGATTGCGAGTGTACGTCGGAGCATTTCAGATTCCTTTCAGGATCAGAGTCGGTCTGCGACAGATCTTGCTTAATGCTCTATCGTCCCGGCGGCTTCCTCATTGGTCATGGGGAATTCGCCGAAGTTCACACCGATTTCGGGTCTTCGCAGGTGATGATATCTCCTGTGCCTCCATCGATCCACCCCACGAAAGCTGGCGCCCGCTGAACTGGCAGCTCTACACTCTCTCCCGAACCCGACCTCGACACGTGACACAACCGCTCGCAGCTGGTTCGTGACGTCCTAGAGGAGTTCGCAGAATAGGAATTCGCTTTTCCCGCCCGTGGTCCCTGTTCAAAACCCATCGGCGCCAAAGTTGTCGTGCTTCTCGAGATCGGCGTACAGTCGCCGGGCCATGTGGAATATCCTGGGAACCTACCTTCACAGAGCCATCTCCGCGCTGAAGACCCAACCCGCTCTCGCGCTCGAAAACCGCGCGCTTCGTAATCAGCTCGCAGTCTACGAGCGGCAGAGCAAGAAGCCACGCCTCGAGGATCTCGACAGGCTTGTTTGGATCAAGCTCCGTCAATTCTGGCCCGGCTGGCAAACCGCCCTGACCCTCGATCAGCCCGCCACCGTGGTGAAGTGGCATCGCAAGGGATTGGGCGCGTTCTGGCGCCGTAAGAGCCGGTCAAGCGCCGGTAGACTAAGAATCGATCGCGATATCCGCAAAGTGATCCGCGATCGCGACGGCATCTACCATACGCACTTCGTCTGCCACGTGAGGTCGATGGGCATCGACGAGGTGCTCACAGCGCCCAGATCTCCATCGCAAAGCCCCTATTGCGAGCGACTGGTCAGCTCGATTCGCAGAGAGTACCTCGATCACATCATCGTGGTGAACGAGCCGCAACAAGGGTGCCAGCCGTTTCCTGCAAACTCCCAATAACCCTGCTGATAGCTCAGAGATCCCTACCTCATGAGATCAATGCACTTCTCCCGGCTCACGCTCTTCGCGGCAGCTCTGACGCTGGCCCCTCTTCTGTTTTGTGCCAGTTCTTCATTCGCTGCGCTCTCCCAGAACTGCCCCCACGTCCGGCTCTTGGGACCGGAGAACCTCGATGAGGTGCAATAGACGATGGAAGACATGGTCGTACCCGCGGAGGAAACCCAGAAGCAAGTCGTGGGTGAGGCTCTCGACCTGGCACCACCACTCCTCTGCCAGGCCGTACAGCGGATTGTCTTCGTTGATGACGAGGATAACCCTGGAACTACCGGCCGAAACAAAAGCAACAACCGGCAGGACCTCATCTACCTCAATGCGGCCTCTCCTACGTTTCAAGAGGGTATCCTCAAGATCAGCGACAGCGCCAAACTGGAGGCCAAGCAGACCGTGCTTCACGAAGCAACGCACGCGGCCACGCGTCTGCTCTACACCAGGAGCACAGCCGCCCCACCCGCCCTCCTCGAATGGCGACCAGACGAGGAACTCTGGCGCGCGGAGGCTCTTTCCAAGGCCGAGGAAGTCGTCAACGGCCTGCGCTTGGAAGGAGGCGTCCTTCAGGAATGGGAACGAATTCACAACGCATTCAGACAGTTTGGGTTCGCTGGGAACTACTACGGCGACGACTGGCCCGATCACAGTAGTGACGCTCAAGTAGCCAACGGCTTCCGCCAGGTCACAGGCAGCCCACCGATACTCTGATGTCCTGTCGGGGTAACGCACGTGGAACCAATTCGATGGCGCGAATCCGCTTTCGATGCCGTATCCTTGAGTAAGAGGACCACTTGCGGGAGGACTGAGGAATGATGACAAGAACAGGAAGAGTCAGTGCCGTCGCTTTTGTGCTCCTCGTGTTGAGCTGCGCGGGAGATCCTCCTGTGTCCGATGACACCCTTTCGGACATCCTCGACACACAAGAATTCAGGGAAGCCTGCGCCCAGTTGCCGACCTGTGTCGATCCCCGCTTTCCGGTGGAGGGTCCGACCGAGACAATCTGGCGCATTCAGGTGGTGCGGGAGACCTCGGGGGCGATCCGGTTCGGGCGCATCGACTCGATCGAGGTTGCCGAAGGAGTCGGCGTGCCACTGGGTCCTCGGACAGGTGAGTACGTTCTGGTGGGCCTGGACGAATCGGGCGAGTCCGTCGACGGTCAGCTGATCCAATTCCCGACCGTCGCTCGAATCGAGTTCGAGGACCGAACGAGCCGTCCTCAGTCCATCGACCTGAGCGGTAGCGAGGTCTCGAGCATCGGCTATGTCCGGGCTCTGCCATCTGTCGAAACCCTGGCCCTGCACGACGAATCGGGTGAAGCCGTCGTGGTGAGGCCGGCCCCGTCAACCCAGGCCGGGTTGGGTCGCTGGGAAGTTCCGCCGGGTCTGGGTCTCGTTTCTCCCGCGATAGCTGCCGGCGGCCCCGGGGGATTTTCCCCGAACTGCCCGCATGTCCTGGTGCTCAACGGCGAGTCCGACCGCGATCTGATGGGCGCTTCGCCTCTAGGTCTCACCATCGAGCTTCAGGCTCCTGGGACGGTGGCGCTGGCCAATATCATCGCCGCCCTGGGCAAGATGACGCCCTTGCTGTGCCAGAGCGTCTCGAGAATCGCTTTCGGCAGATTTTCGATGGAGGGCGCAGCTGGATTCGTGCTGCAGGTCATATGGGGCGACATGATGATGGTCAACCTGGACTCCGGCTACTCCGAGTTTCAGCTGATGACCCCCGGCGCCGACGGCGCTTTTCGCCGCATGGATCTGCAGCACACGATCCTCCACGAGGCAGCGCACGCGGCGGAGGCGTTGCTGAACGCCGAAGGGGAGTCCCTGCGTGGGATGGCCTACGGCGGTTCCTGGGTCGAGGGCGCACGTCAGGTGGCGAAGGAGACGATCGACCAGGTGCGGCTGGCCAAGGGCTTCGCAGAGGAATGGCGCCGCGTGCACGATTCCTTCGTCTCAATGGGATGGGCTCAGGGGTATGCCTGGCTCGACGACCTTGTAGCGAGTGCCGCCGAATACATAGAAGTTTCCGCGCCTGAGACTCCTAGCAGCGAGTGGACGAAGGCCGAGCTTGCCGAGGCGGGCTTCATCTCACACTACGCCGCCACGAACCTGGCCGACGACATTGCTGATTCCGTCGCCTGGACCTACATGGGCTACGAGTACGCCAGGGAAGGCGTCGGCAACAGGCGGCGTGACTACTCCTGCATACAGATGCAACTCCAAACCACGAAGGAGCTACCTGCCCGACTGGCCGCGGTCTACACCAAACTTCAGTTCCTGAAGGATCTCGGCTTGGTCAAACCGCAGGACGTCAAGCAGTGCACCGGGGTGAACATCGGACTGCCCATCACTGCGGAGGGTTTCGAAGTTTGGCAGGGCGGGACCAAGAAGCGAAGTTTCACGGACGGGGTCGACGCGGTGATCGGTACGAAGCTCACCGGCACAAAGGTCTTCAAGATGGAGGCCAAGGGAGGGGTGGGATTCGGCGACACCAGCTATCCCGCTACCATGACCTTGCACCTCGACCTCGAGGCGGCGTTCGAAGATATCGATGAAGTGCCCTGGCCGCGTGGCGTCTACCAGTTCGGTTCGTTCTTCGACGGCAACAACTTGATGCTCCGGCTCGATGGGGCCGCGGCCGGCAACTTCGATGCCGAAGACGGATTTGCGATCGTCGCCGAGGCCTCGAATGATCGCATTGTCGGCTCCCTGTTCCTCACGCGTGCCCTTCGGCCAAGCGCGCCATCGACCCTACCGGTGTACCAGAATTTCGACCCACCATTGATCATAAGGTTCTTGATGGAGAAATGAGAGCTGTGCTCAGGGAGTAGCGCCCCGCGTCGATGTGGTAGCACGTCTTGCCCGCACCCTTTGAGACCATGTAGGGGGGTCAAGGACTTACTGTCCTTGTCGGTTTGTCATCCCTCCTGTGGACAGCAGTGTTCGCGCCGGTGGCCGATACCCTCTCCGCGTGATGATTCGCCTTCCCAAGCCAGCCTGGCAGCGGCGTGGAGCTTTGGTGAGATTGGGCCGCCCCAGCGGCCTGGCCAGGTCATCTATTCAGGCTTGCACACTCCGACGAAGACACCGCCTGGTCTGTGAGGTCGGCGAACGTGCTGCGGATACGTATCAATGCCTGATGTTCAACCGAACAGTCTGCACTGTCATCCGTGCAGAGCTCACCGACTGTCAGGAACCCCTTTCCGAGAGCCTCGATCGAGAACACCCAGCCATCTATGGGCCGAGGGTTGAAGCCGTAGACTCTCTCTCCTTCAGCTGGCCACAAGGCGAGCGCATGATCGCTCGACAGAACCGCCTCCAGGTCGCAAGCGTCCACGACATCGTCTCGACCGCATGTGGGTACGGCGTACGTGCAGGTGCGAGGCGGTTCGTCGTGATGAAAGGTGTATTCGCGAGAGATCGTCATGGTGTGCGGAGGCGAAAGCATGAAGTCGTCGTAGTACTCTCTCATCCCACCACGATAGGCGAACTCGTAGGCGTCTGCGAGCGATGTTACCGGCTTCTCGGTCGCAGCCGCGCCGATAGCGCCCAACAGAAGTACGGCGAGAATGCAGCATTTCTTTGACCTACTCATGATCGACCTGCTCGGTCACGATTGGCGACACACCAGAGGCCAGCATCACACAAGCGAAAACGATGGCCCCGAGTAATTGATTTCTCCGTCTCAAAGTTCCTCCGCCGATCTCAGCCATTGAGCTCACCATGAGTAATAGGGTAGTTTCTACGAGATTCATACGCGATCGATTGAAGAAAGCCGCCACCACCGACCTGATCGGAATGGCGGGCATCCGCCTGTGCTTTCGTAGTCAAGACCAGGAGACCACAGATTTATGACTCGACATCGAACTCACTCCCTTCTGCCAGTCGTCACCGCCCTCATAGCTTCAACTGCCAATGCCCAACCCTCCTTCTACGAGGTCGAGCCCAACAACACCCCCGCCGAGGCCACCGAGATCTCGGGCGAGGTGGTGCTCATCGGAACGATGGCGGGACGGGACCAGGACGGTTACAAGTGGACCGTCTCGGATGTCGATGCCCAGAAGCGCTGGACCTTCGAATTGCAGGGAATTCCAGGCAGGCTGACCATCGTCGAATTCGTCCGAGTAGAGTACGCCGACAACGGCGTCGATGTTGCCGGCACTGAGCGCCTATTCAAGATGGGGACCCGGGATGGTTCGAAGCCCTCGATTCACGAGGATTTGCTGTTCGAGCCGGGCGAGTACATCCTCGGGGTAGCGAGCTCTGGCGGGGGCGGAGGCGGAGGAGTCTACAGACCCCCAACCGCTACCCTGAGCTTCGGCGATGAGGGTCCTGCCGGTGCCGGCGCTGCCTCGGAGCCCGGCGGCTACCGGCTGGCGATCCGCGAGGGCAGCGGGATTGTTCTCGAAGCGAGGCCAAAAGACCGTTCATCGAAAGAGTCTGCCTTCAAGCTTCGTCTGGATTGGGAGAACGCCGCCTATCTCGAGACCCCCGATACCTGGTACCTGATGGAAGTCACTGACAAGGATGTCGGTCAGCGCTGGGATATTGATGGTCAGGTGCCGGTCGGTCGCCAGGTCCAGGCAACTCTCGAAATCGGCGACGGCTCACAGCTTGCCACGGCCAGTGCGAACGACAAGGGGAGATTCTCATTCCCAGGTCTCGGGCTCGAAACGGGATCGTACAGGGTCGAGGTCAAGGGACAGGACGCCGGCTACATCCGGGCGCTGATCGCACGCTCTGTCGGCCAGCGCGTCGAGGGCGCCGAGGCCGAACCGAACGACCCGTGGAAACAGGCCAACCGGGTAGACCTCAATCAGCCCGTCAGCGGGCGCATGGGCAAGCCCGGCGAAAGCGATTTCTTTCTCTTCACGCTCGATGAAGCGGCCGCCGATCAAGTGCTCGCTTTACGACTCGAATCAGGCGCCGATCAGCAATTCGAGTTCTGCCTTCTTGATGACACAGGAACCAGGGTCCAGTGCCGCACCAACAAAGGCTCGGTGGAGCTAGTCGATCTGGTTCTTCAACCTCGCCAGTGGGGTTTCGTAGTGGGTCGTGGGCCCGACGCTGCTGAGTACACCGTGACGCTCTCAGCTCAGGGGGCCATAGAAGCCAGCATCGAAGCCGAACCCAACGACAAGATCGAGTACGCCGCCGCCGTACCGTCCAGCAATCGCATCAAGGGTCGGTTCTCGGGCCAGGAAGATGACTTCTACCGCATCCTGGTCACCGAAGAGCCGCAGCTCTGGCGCTTTCAGGTCATCGGCGACAAGATTCACGAGCTCGCCTATCACGACGGTGCCGGGATCCAGAGTCAGAGCTATCGGGTACCGGCCGGTCAACGTCGGGTGCGGCTCGATAACGTTTTCCTGCTACCTGGCCTCCACCACGTCCGAGTCAGCGGGTATGACGGCGGCAGTTACACCCTGCTGGCCCGACCCATCGGTCCGCCTGATCCCAACGGCGAATTCGAGCCCAACGACGACACCAGCCGCATGCAGCCGCTGCGCTTCGGGCAGACTCGCACCGGCCTGCTCGAGGACAAGGCTGACTCTGACAACTATCGCTTCTATCTTGGGCACTGGGATCGGATTCGATTGACTTTCGAGCCGCCGCCCGATGGCGAGATCATGGCCAATCTGTACTGGGACACGGGGATCCTCAAATCGTTCAACAATCCCCAGACCGGTCAGAAGGTGGAACTCGAAGGGCTCTTCCCACCGGGCGACTACCGGCTCCAGCTCAATGCCCAAAAGACCAGCGAGGCTGAGTACAAGCTTAGCCTCGACCGCCTCGAGCGTTTCGGCTGTCCGACCGACTGTGAGCCCAACGACAACATCGCCTTTGCCAATCCTTTTCCAGCCAACCATGTCGTCGAAGGGATGGTCAACGAGTGGCGCGATTCGGACTGGTATGTCCTGCCGGTCTTCGACGAGCCGACCGAGATGACCGCCTCCTCCGAGCCCAGGCAGGAGATCGCGGTGGTAGAGCACTATCAGGGTCGATCGATTGTCGGGTGGGACAACGACGCCAGCCTCTGGCGCGGGACGATCCCGGCAGGTGTGCAGACCTATCTGCAGGTCAAGGGAGGGCATGAGCCTCCCTACCGGTTTGAAGTGCACTTTTCGGGCGGACCGGAGGCCAGACGAGAGCCCGGCGCGTCGCCGCTCGAATTGTCCCTCGATCTGGATACAAAAGAAGTCGGCGCCTACCGCCATTACGGACAACAGGTAGCCGGCAAAATCCAGTTGACCAACAGCGGCCCGACACTGCTGACAGTCGATCTCGAATCCATCGCCAGCGACTTCCGCTGGCGCGTCGAGATCGAGGAGACCCAGACAACAATTCCCGCCGGCGGCAAGCAAGCAGTGCCGCTGACGCTCCATGTACCCGCTGACGTCTGGGCCGACTGGCCGGTGCGGATCAGCTCTCGGGCAACCACTGAAGAAGGCGCCCAAGTGGAAGCGTTCATCGATATCAGCGCTGGACGCGAAACACCCCCGGTCAACGCGGTCTACGGCTGGGCCCTTCCGGAAGAGCTGCGAGGTGGCTTCAATGTCGCTTGGAGCGCCCTGGGTGGTCGTTACGTCGGTAACGAAGAGAATGCTTTCGGTGACTGGTTTGAGCACCTGATCGACGGCATGGCGGTCACGAATCAGGGAGTGCAAATCCGCGGCGGCTTCAAGGCTGACACGGCCGATCTGACCGTGGAGCTTGCCGGCGGTGAGCCGGTCGAAGTGGCTGGACTGGCGCTCAATCTTCTCTCGGGCGCCTTGGGAGAGACCTTTCTGAGGAACGTGGACGTCTCGCTGTCGACCGACGGCGGGCAGTTCAACACGGTTCTCGCAGACGTGCTTGTCCCCATCCAGGCCGAGCAGGCCTTCGTTCTCGACCGACCGGTGAAAGCCCGCTACGTTCGTCTACACCTTAGAGACACCTGGGAGGGTCGGCCGAAGACTCATTTGACTCTCGGCGAGCTCAAGGTCATCGCCAAACCAGGATTCGACATTTCGGGTGGCAAAGGACTCAACCTGGCCGATCCGACCCTCGGCGGTCATGTGGTCTGGTCACGGCCGCCGATCACTGCATCCAACTGGGACGAGTACATGCTTCTCGAAGACGGATACTTCGATCAAACGAGAGTCCAAGCCGGGCAGAAGCTGGAGTGGGCCATCGGCTTTCATCATGTCCGCGCCGCCCAGATCACCCGCATCGAGTGGATCGACTCACCCAAAACGACGACCGACACCAAGATCGAGAAGGTCTCGGTGGCGGTGAGCCTGGAATCACCCGTAGGACCGTGGCGGCTCATCGGTGACTGGGATCGCGGGAGCGGCGGGTCACCTTCAGTGTTCACCCCGGACGATCCGACCTGGGCCCGATTCGTCAAGTTTTCTGTCGCCGGACCCGACAGATTGAAGACCCATGCCCTTCCCGAGGTGCTACGCATCTGGGAGCGACCTACTGGCGATGAATACCGATCGATCCTGGCCGAATGGGGCTTCGCCAGCCCGGCGGCGATCTACGAAGAGCTCCATCCGCTGCGGGTCGACAAGCCGTTCGAGGCTGCGGGCCACGACTCGAAGGCCAAGGCGGCACCACTGGAGTTCGGCCAGCTTGCCGCCGGCCAGGTGGTCCTCGGCAAACACGTGCACTGGTACAAGCTGAGCGTGCCGGCCGATGAGAACACCCTGACGATCGCCATCGGCGGTGATCCCACGGTCAGAACGATCCTGCTTCTCGAGAGTAGCGCCGGCGAGCCGATTCCGACCCGCAAACTCACACAAAAGAGCACACCACAGCTTCATATCTACGAGGCTGTGGTCGAACCCAGCGGCTCCTACTTCTTGAAAATCGAGGAGCCTCCTCGGAACGTGGTCTTCCTCTGGGACACCAGTGCCAGCGTCGGTGCCTACCTGCCGGTGATCTACAACTCGCTCATGGCCTACGCCGAGGACCTGGTACCAGGTCGTGATGCCGCCAACTTGATTCCGTTCGGCGGCGATATCTTGCTGCGTGACTGGTACGGCGAGCCCTACATTATGCAGACCGTGTTGAACGACTATCCGCGCAAGGAGAACTCCAGCGAAGCCGAGAAGACCATGCACACGGCGTCGAAGGCGCTAGCACCCTTGGCCGGGACCAAGGCCATCGTCATGGTGACTGATGCCGCTACAAACCGATACCCGGCGGTTTGGGACGAATTCGCAACCGTACAACCACGCGTCTTTGGACTCGGGGTCGGCTCGCAAGGAGCTTTCAGCCGCGACCCGGCGCGCGAGCAAGATCTGATGCAGGACTGGTCGCGGGTCAACGGCGGGCACTACGTCCATCTGCTCAGCGAGGGTGAGATGGAGATCGCCTTCGACCGCGCTTCTACGATGCTGCGACGTCCAGCTGGATACAGCCTCGAAGTAGCTAGTACTTTCAGGGAAGCTCCCGGCCCGGGTAGTCTCGAGGTCGTCTCAGCTGATGGTGGGCCCAGCGCCGGTGGCGCCGTCGAACTTATCCTCGACGCTTCCGGCTCCATGCTCAAGCGCCTCGATGGCAAGCGACGCATCGTTATTGCGAAGGAGGTCTTGATCGAGGCGATCAACCAACACATTCCGCCAGGGACCCCAGTCGCCCTGCGAGTCTTCGGTCACAAAGAGCCCAACTCCTGTCGTACAGACCTCGAGATGGCACTCGCACCTCTCGACGCTGCTGCTGCCACGAAGACGATCCAAGGGGTCAACGCCATGAACCTGGCCAAGACTCCCATCGCCGACTCGCTGGCCAAGGTCGAGGCGGATCTCAAGTCCGCCAAGGGTCGAAGGGTCGTCGTCCTCGTCACCGATGGTGAGGAGACCTGCGATGGAAAACCCGAAGAGGTCATCCAGAGACTTCAGGACAAGGGTATCGACCTGTCGCTGAACATCGTCGGTTTCGCCATCGATGATGATGCGCTCGAGGCTCAATTCGAAGGCTGGGCCAGACAAGGTGGCGGTCGCTACTTCTCGGCCAAGAGCCAGGAGGGCTTGAGCGATTCGCTCAAAGGGGCCCTGCAGATCCCATTTACCGTCTACGACGCAGGCGGCACCGTCGTCGGCGAGGGTGTTGTCGGCGGAGACCCACTGGAGCTCGAGCAGGGCTTCTACCGTGTCGTGGTTCAGACGTCTCCACCCAGAACTTTCGACAAGGTCGAGGTACCAGGCGAGCAAGAGGTCCAACTGAATTTGAACTGATTGTTCCCCAGGGTTGGCGGGAACCAGGGCCATATCCCGTAGTAGAGACCAGAGATCCAAATAACGAGCAGAACGGGAGGATTCCATGGCCAGTCGTATTTCTGGCAGTTCGACGAGCATTTTGCTGCAGATCGCCGTTGCACTTCTCGCCGTGCTGGGTTCGCTCAGTTCATCCCTTGGGTCTTTGCAAGCCCAGGTTCCTGCCGCTGGCGAGCCACTCACCTACCAGCTCAAGGAGACATGGATCGAGGCAGGTGGTGGCTGGGGTGGCGACACGACGCTCCTGGTCGAGCAGGCCGGTAGCGTGGCCGTGGCACGCCATGAGTCGGATGGCAGCCTGGCCATGGTCTCGAATCCCACTGCAGGTGTCATCATCGCTGCACCTACCCGTGGCCTTCCCTTTCTCATGGAATTGTTGGAATTCCCAGAAGATCTCGGTCCTGGCACCGAGCTTCCGATCGGCAACGACTGGGTCCAGGTCATCGAGTCGATCGAGTTCAGCCTGGAACGGGGTGACTCGGATCGCTCTCTCGAGGGCCACCAGACCGAGCATCGGATCCTGACGATCGACCTGAAGCTGCAACAGGTCGGGCCGGATGGTAATAGCAGCAGCGCACGCGGTACCGGGAGAGTCGACCTGTGGACCGCGCCCGATCTGCCTTTCTCCTGGTTGCCCTACACCTCTCCAAACGCCTACCTCTGGGCGCTCCCCCTCTCGTTGAACTACCAGCAGGTGACAGCGCATGTTTTGGCAGAGCTCTCAGACGAGCTCTTGGGGCTCGGTCTGCTGCTACGGGCCGAGGTGAAAGGCTCGATCGGCATCGCTGAGATCGGCTCCGAGCAAGTATACAGCCGCGAGATCACGGTCGAGGCTCTCCAAATGGCAGCCGAACCACTCGATATGGCAGTCTTCGACCAACCGGTACTGACCGTAGGGGATTACAAGGCTCTGATGAGTGGCATGATGCTCGCTGGAATGTCCTGCACCCAGGAGGCCCCAGCTGGAGCTGGCGGACTCACTCTGAACAGCGACCAACCGAGAGAAATCTCAGCAGAAGGCGCAGCCTGGAGGAGTCCGGAACCCGCACTGGAGGGAATGACGGCGCTGGTCGTCGGATCTTTGGGCGAAACAGAAGGCAGTTGCGTCGTGGTTCTTACCGAGCCGACGGGGCCGGAGCCCGGCGAGTATGCACTTCATGCCGGTGTAACTTCAGACGTGTGGGAGACGATCCCACCTCCAAAGGCGAGCGCCTACTACCTAAGAGGCAACGAAGCCTCGCCTCAACTGACCCTCATCGATACCGGGACCCTGAACATCGAAGAGACTGGGGAAGGCAAGCTGCAAGCCATCCTGCGCGGCAACGGCTGGACGGCCGATTTGACACCAGAATCCCCCTCGCTCATTGAGGATGTCGACTTCAAGCTCTCGTTCGAGGTCGATGCACCCACAGTCAAGGAATCCATCGCTGCAGAAGTTGTCCCGGTACCGGCCGCATGGACCCCACTCGCCTTCGATCCGGCCGCGAGGGAACCCGTCGCCGAGTGGGACTTCGATGGTAAGGGCGTACGGTGGGGCGCGATCGACGCGCAGGGCAAGTACGCGGCCGTCGCCCTGAGCAGCGAGCCCGTGGTCATACTCCTCGATCTCGAAAACAGGTCCGAGCTCGGCGCAATTGAAGTCTATCGCGATTCGAGCGGCAATCATGTGAGCTCACTCGCCTTCGAGCCCTCGGGAAACCGACTGGCAATCGGCATGCCCATGGGCATGGTGTGGGTCGTCGACACGACGACACACGAGACGCTGCAGGAAATCCAGTATTCGAAGGATGGAAGGTCCTACACCAACGTCGCGAAGCTGCAGTTCGACCCTGCCGGCGGCCGTGTTCTGGGCTTCACCGGTAACGCGATCGTCGCCTGGGACCCAGACAGCGGCGAAGTGCTCTCCACCTGGGAAGTAGCGGGCGCCGTCCCAGATCTTGCGGTTACCTCCGACGGGACTCGCGCAGCCATGATCATTTCCATGAAATCGGTGATGATTCGGGATATCCAGACGGGAAGCGAGATCTGCGCCCTGCCCGGTGACTTCTCGAGCTTGGCCATACATCCCGCAGGCGACCGATTCGCCGCCTGGAGCTTCGAGAAGAGGGTCATGGTTGCGAGCATCGCCGATTGCAGCGAGATCGCGTCCTGGCCCGCCGCACCCTCTTTTGTTCCTGAAACGGCAATAGCCTGGGCCGCGGATGGCAAACACCTGATCCTGGGATCGGCCGCAGGTCCCTTGCACGTGTACACAGAGCAAGGAGAGTCGGCAGGCGTCTGGTCAGGCCAAGGCCAAACCTCCCTCATCTTCACTTCGCCCGGCTCGAGCCGAGTTTTCTCGACTGCCCACGGCGAAGATTCCAAGGCGATCCTTTGGGAGAACGAGTAGCTCTTGGACCCGGCGATTGGACGGCGGTCGTCTGGACTGCTGATCGTCTCAGCATTGATGACCGCCTTCCTCGCTCGGGGCTCTAACGAGATCGGGCTCTCCCCACCCTGCTCGCAGGTTGTCATCCTCGAAGGTGAGCAAGATCGTCATCTCGCCAGTGGGATGATGTTCGAGCAATCGGTCACTCTTGTTAAACCAGGGCCGTATCAGCTTGCTGCAACGCAAGCGGCCTTGAGCAAGATGACTCCCATGTTGTGCCAGAGCATCGGGCGCATTGCGTTCGGCAATATCCCCGAGAACAAGACGCTCTGGGGCGCCGTCAACTCTTTTGGAGCTGGTGACCTGATCCTGATCAACACAGGTGGAGAGCTCGACGAAGACTCTCTGGGGACGATGATCAGTCGCCGACTCTTCTTGCAGCGCACGATCATCCACGAGGCCGGGCACAGTGCCGAGACCCTTCTGAACCTGGAAAGCTCGGCCCCGCCCAAGAACTATGGTGGCGCATGGGGCTTCCCGGCCCGCACCATGGCAGACAAGACGATCGAGCACGTGCGTCTGGAGAAAGGACTCACGAAGGAGTGGAAGCGTCTTCATGTTTCCTTTGTGAACCACGGCTGGGCAGTGGATTACCCCTCGCTCTTCGAAGACCCGGACTCACGAAAGAAATGGACTCGGCGCCAAGTCACAGAAGGCGGGTTCATGTCATTGGGAGGGTCGAAGAACTGGGCGGAAGACATCGCCACTTTCATCGGGTCGACCTACCTCTCTCAGACCATTACCGACGCCTATCGAGAGCATGGGGTTTCGGAGGATTTACGAGAGGACCTCGGATGTCAGGAGATGCAAGCCTACGACGAGAAAAACCTCCCTTCCCGGTTCGCTGCCCTCTACACCAAGCTGCTTTTTGTCCGCGACCTGGGTCTGGTCAAAGCGGCAGACGTCCGAGCCTGCATGGGCGAGAACCTGGGCCTGCCCAGCGATGGAGAGGGCTTTCACTTCTGGCAAGGCACGATGAAGCTTCACAGCTTCGAGAGTCAGATCAAGGCCGACATCGGTACAAAACAGAATGGTGTACCCGTATTTCGATTGAAGGGCTCTGGAGAGGCCACCTTCGCCGAAGACTCCTATCCGGCCAACCTGACGGTACGGCTTGCCCTGGGCGGGCGGTTTGACGAGCTCGACAGGGTCTCCTGGCCGCGTGGGGTCTACGACCTGGGTCTGAAGGGTGACAACGATGTCGAGCTCCGCCTGGATGGAGCCGAAGCGGGTGACTTCGATACCATGGACGGCATTGTCCTGGTCACCGAAGCCTCGAACGACCGGATCGTGGGTTCGATTGTCCTAGAAAGGATTCTTCGCTCTCACGCTCCTCAACCGATTCAAGAAGAGCTCGACCCGCCTTTGATCATCCGGTTCATGATCAAAAAGTGACGATCGGGACAGAGGCCTGGGCAATCTCATCGATTCAGACTTGTGCACTCCGACGAAGACACCGCCTGGCTTATGAGATCGTCGAACGTCTTGCGAAGACGTCTCAAAGCCTGATGTTCAGCTGAGCACTCAGCGCCTTCCTCCGTGCAGAGCTCGCCGATTGTCAGGGACCCCTTTCCGAGAGCCTCGATCCAGAACACCCCGCCATCCATGGGCCGATAGTCGAAGCCGTAGACTTTCTCCCCTTCAGCCGACCACAAGGCGAGCACGGAATCGTCCGACAGAACCGGCTCCAGATCGCACGCGTCCACGACATCGTCTCGACCGCATGTGGGCACGGCGTACGTGCACGTGCGAGGCGGTTCGTCGTTATGAAAGGTGTAGTTGCGAGAGATCGTCATGGTGTGCGGAAGCGAAAGCATGTAGCCGTCGTAGTACTCTCTCATCCCACCAAGATACGCGAACTCGTAAGTGTCTGCGAGCGACGTTGCCGGCTTCTCGGTCGCAGCCGCACCGAAAGCACCGAACACAAGTGCGGCGAGAATGCAGCATTGTTTTGGCCTACTCATGATCGACCTCCTGAAAGATCCTGATGATATTCGTCTCTTCATCCGGCTTGCCATGATCGACGAATTTGGCATGGACACCGGATAGATTTCTCCGTCTCAAAGTTCCTCCCTCGATCTCAGCCATTGAGCTCACCATGAGTAATAAGGTAGCTTCTGCAAGATTCATACGCGATCGATTGAAGAGAGCCGTCACTACCGACCTGATCGGATTGGCGGGCATCCGCCTGTGTTCTCGTAGTCAAGACTAGGCAACCATAAAGTCATGGTGCGACATCAGATTTACCGGCTTCTGCCAGTCGTCACCGCCCTCATCGCTTCAACCGCGCTTCCCCGGCGTCGACGCGCCACTCGGCACCCGAGAGGGATGGCGGACAAGGGTACCGAAATCCGTTGGTATTTATAGAGACCCCAAAATGAGCTGGTGATTGGACCAAGCAGGGCAGCCTTGCTTCTCGAAGGATGCAAGCCGAGAGCGGACCCGGAATCCCCAAGGAGATTGCCCGCGAACTCTCGACTACAGGCTCGACGATTGACTGCCACTGTGGCGGAAACTCCACGCGAAATTCGTTGTAAGAAAGTAAGGAGACAAACATGCAACGGATAATGCAAGGTGCGCTGGTCCTGGGGTTGATCTGCTTAACCGGCCAGGTTGCGCCGATTCGCGCTGCCGAGACCGGCCTGGTTACCGTCGAAACCAGATGGGGGCGTGACGCGTTCCCCGGTGTCGAAATCGAAGGGCGAGTGTACGTCGCTCTTCAAGGGGTGTCCCAACTCGTGTCGGGCGCTCCGACCCTCGAGCCAGCGCTGAAGCTCGACGGACATCGGCTCTACGCCATGCCACTGGACGATGGCGCCGAGCGTAGCTTGAAGGTGGCGCTCAAGATGGGAGAAGCCCGCCCGCTGGAACTCAATCCCGGGTTTGCCGCCAAGCTGCAAGCCGGAGTGATCTCTTCGGGTGTCATCAGTTGGAAGGGCCAGATGTGGGTCCCGGTGGAAGACCTGGCGAAAGCCACTGGAGCCAAGCTGAACATCGCCTTTCCAGATGTCTGTTTTCTCAGAGTCCCGAGCCGATGCAGCAGCTGCGTGCTGGTCACCGCATCGGAGTAGGGACTTTGGTGAGATCAAGGCAGCTTTTGACCTCAGCCTGTGTTGCTTTCCTGGCGAGCTTCTGCACGCTGGTCATCGAATTGGTGGCGGGAAGGATCCTGGCCCCCTATGTCGGGGTCTCGCTCTACACTTGGACCAGCATCATCGGTGTAGTGCTGGCAGCTCTCAGCCTGGGGGCTCTGGTCGGGGGCAAGCTCGCTGACCGATTTCCCAGGAATGAGTCACTCGCTTGGCTGCTGATGGCTTCTGGGTTGACCGCGGTCGCTATCGTACCCCTGGTCCGGTGGCTTGGTCCGCTGCCGATTTCCGAGAGCCTCATGCTCCATATCTCCGTGCTCACTGGGCTGGTGTTTTTTGCCCCCTGTTTCCTGCTGGGCGCGATCACACCGGTAGCGATTCGTCTTGCGGTCGAGGACCTGGAGAGATCCGGCACCGTCGTGGGTCAAATCTCATCGCTCTCGACCCTGGGAGCCATTCTCGGCACCTTTGCAACCGGCTTCTTCCTGATCTCGCGATTCGGGACTCGCAGTATTCTTCTGAGCATCGCGGCCCTCTTGATGGTTTCCGGTCTCGCCCTGGCCTTGCTAACCCGTCAGTCAACGCGCCACCCCCAACTGGTGGGTTTGGCCATTGTCCCGATCTCTCTGATCGTTCTCTCTGGTGCGACCCTCCCTTCCCGCTGGTTCCAGATCGGTGACAAGGACGCCTATTTCGTCGAGGAGAGCAACTACTTCACCATCCAGCTCGAGGAAAACACCCGGGCGGACGGCATGGGAAGACTCGAGGTTTTGAGCCTGGATCATCTCGTTCATTCCTACACCGACCTCGAAGATCCGAGCTTCTTGGCGTACGACTACTTGAACGGTCTCGCCGACGTGGTCGAAGCACAGGTTACAGCGACGAACCATGAGCCCCTCAGGTATCTGTTCCTGGGTGGCGGTGGCTACACCTTCCCGCGCTACTTGGAGCATCTCCACTCCGAAGCCCGAATCGACGTTGTCGAGATCGATCCCGCTGTCTCGAAGGTGGCGTTCGAGCACCTTGGCGTCGATCATGACACCAGGATTCGCACCATCAACCAGGACGCCCGCTGGTTCGTCCGCAACTTCGAGGGTCAGCCCTACGATCTCGTCTTCGTCGATGTGTTCAACGATCTCGCTGTCCCTTACCACGTGACAACGCTCGAGTTCTTCGAGCAGCTTGAAGAGCTCCTGTCGCCGACTGGCCTTCTGGTCGTCCATGTCCTGGACCGATTCCATTCCGGTAGGTTCCTGCCGGCCCTCGCCCTCACGATCCGCCATACCTTCGGAGCCGAGGAGACTGCTCTTTGGGCTCACTTTCAATCGCGCCAGCTTGACCGGCGTAGTAGCTTCCTGGTGTTCGCCGGCCGCAGCAACCAGCCCATCGACCAGCTCTTGCTCGACCTCCAGGCCTGTAGACCGTGTAAAGAGCGCGGCTCAATCTTCAGCCAGTTGCAGCTCGGTGAATACCTCGAGGCGCGGAATCCCGTTCTCCTGACCGACGACTTCGCCCCTGTAGACGCGTTGGTTCTCGCCCTCTATCATTCCGACAAATAGAACTCGCACAGCAACGTGCCTCCAAAGTGGCGGGATCGGCACCAGAAATCCGTATCCAACTACAGAGCACTCTTATATTGGGTCGAGTAGGAAAGCCTGGAAGGACCCACAACTGATAGGAGAAACCTATGCGTTCTGTCATCACAATCTCAGTAGCCTCAATTGTTTGCCTTCTGGCCATCTCATCGATTCCTTTATTTGCCGCAGAAATGGGAAAGGTGGTCGTCGAGACGAGCTTGGGGCAGGAGACCTACCCTTGCGTCAAGTACCAGGATAAGCTCTTTATTTCCCTCGAAGGCGTGGCAGATCTGGTGTCAGGTGGCCGCACACTCGAGCCCGGTCTGGCCCTCAGAGGCCGCGAGCTTCGAGCCATTCCAGCAATGGATGGCTCGAGCAAGATGCATAAAATCGAGCACGCCAGTCTGCAACTCAACCCGAAGCTCGCCTCGGCGGGACGATCTGCGGTCATCTCGTCGAGTGTCGTCGAGATCAAGGGACAAAAGTGGGTGCCAGTTGACGATTTTGCCAAGGCATCTGGAGCGAAGGTCCAATCGGACTCTCGCCAGTTCGAAGAGATCAAAGTGACCTACATCAAGGTCCCGAGCCAATGCGGCAGCTGCCCGTTGGTGACGGCGATAAGATAGGCGCTGGGCCTCACTCGGCCAACCGTTCGAGGGCCGGTACCGCGTCGAACCCTGCATCGAAGCTCAGGATACGACCTACCTCCCGGCGCTTCATCAATGCCACGTGAAGAGCATCCCGCGCGCCGAGGCTCGGTATCCCATCGAGCAGGGTCTTGGCCGCCTCCACGTCGGCCTGCTCGACCGGATAGACCTCGTCGACCACGCCCAGCAGCGCTTCGAAGGCCGGTTGGATGGCATCCCGACGCTGGATGGCAACGTAGCGCTGGATGATCTCCTGCATCACCTCGGCGCTGGTTACGAGCCTCTCCCCTGCCGAGATCAGGCCCTCCAACAGCCGCTGGGCGTCCGCCTTGTGGGGATGGTGAGAGCCGACGAGGTACATCGGGATGTTCGAGTCGATGAAGACCATCCCTACTCCTCGGTGTAGCCCTGCTCGATCTCGCGGATCATCTGGTGGATGTCGGCGGTCGGGTATTCGTGGCGCACTGCGGCGCGCACGGCTTCGAGCTTGCGGCCTGCCTCCACCGAGGGCTCGGATTCTGCCGCCTTTCTCAGCGCCCGGCGCACCCATTCGGACACGGTTATCCGGTGACGGCGGGCCAGGTGCCCGATCTCCCGGAATTCCTCGTCCCCCAGGAGAACTTGCAGTCTCTTACTCATGCAATGAGTATGATGCACTTATGCAATGAGTGTCAATACCGCTCGGATGCCGCAGTACTCAAGGATGCGTTGACAACAGCCAACGCTGTTGTATACTGTCAACATGCTGAGGCGGCGTCACCCGAAGAAGGACGCCGAACGAGTACTTGTTGAAGCAGAGGCCGCCGGATGGGAGGTAATCCCGACAGCATCAGGACATCGCTGGGGTGTGATGAGGTGTCCGGAACAATCGAGACAAGGGTGCCAAGTCTCAGTGTGGTCGACGCCGCGAAATCCGAGCAATCATGCCAAACAGCTGAAAAGAGCCCTCGAGCGATGTCCGCACACAGCGAAGAGTGAGGATTGAGACGATGACTACACATCAGTTCACACTGATCCTCGAGGGACGTGACTTTCAGGAAGACAGCGTGATCGAGGCTCTGTTCGAGGCCGAATGCGACGACGCTACGGTCGGCCGCGTGGGCGAGGTGCAGTATCTGGATTTCGATCGTAAGGCAGGCACATTCCCAGAGGCCGTTTTCGGCGCCATGGCCGCGATTGAAGAGGCCGTGCCTGGAGCCCGGGTGGTCCATCTCGAACCCGACGATCTCGTGACAATGGCCGAGATCGCGTCCCGAACCGGCCGCACTCGGGAGAGCGTACGGCTACTAATCTCGGGAGAACGGGGCCCTGGTGGCTTTCCGACGCCTGCCACGCATTTCAGAAGCCGCCATCGAATGTGGCGTTGGCCGAGTGTGGCTGTCTGGTTCGCAGACGCCTTGGATGAGAAACCACACCTCTGGGATCCTGCCCTGGCTGAGTTCGTCACGGCTTTCAATGCAGGGCTCGACCTACGCAACCACCAGGGTCATCTAACAGCCACCGACCGTCAGAGAATCCAGGAACTGGTGTCGTAGGGCTGTTTCGGGGCTCCTGTCCTGGAGCCACCAGGCAAGTCGCAACGCGGTCGTCACCCCAGCCCGGGGTGGCGGGTTCCTCGCCCATAGTCCGTTTTCAAAGGTAGGAGACAATCTGCCTATGAGAGCACTTCGAATCCGCTGCCTCGTGCCACCTGCTGCCACGCTCGTCGCCACACTGTTCGCCGCCAGTAGCTATGCCCAACCCTCCTTCTACGAGGCCGAGCCCAACAACACCCCGGCAGAGGCCAATGAGGTCGCTGGGGCGGTGACGATCATGGGCGACTTGGGAAGCCAAGATCAGGATGCATTCCAGTGGACGGTGTCGGACGTTGATGCCCAGAAGCGGTGGACCTTCGAGCTCGAGGGGATACCAGGAGCACCAACGATCGCCGAAGCCTACCGGCTCGAGTACGCCGATAACGGTGTGGATGTCCTGGCCAAGCACAGGCTTTTCAAAATCGGTAGCAGCAATGGCGCCAAGCCCGGCCGCATCGAGGATCTACTCTTCGAACCGGGTGAGTATCTACTCGGTGTGGCGAGCGCCGGTAGCACTGAGGGTGGATACCGTGTCCATATTCGTCCAGGCAGCAAGCTTTATCTAACCAACAGCCCCCCCAAGAATGCCACTCGAGAGTCGGCCCACAAACTCAAGTTGAGCTGGGAATACGCAGCTTTCATCGAGACGCCAGAAAGCTGGTTTCAGTTCAAGATCAGCGACAAGGAAACTGACCAACTCTGGGTGGTCAGGGCTCAGTTCCCCATGGGTCAGAAAGCCCAGGTTTGCGTTCGAGACAGCAGCGAGAAAATTCTGTCCCTCACTAGAGTCGGTCCGCAGGGAAAGCTCACCTCGCAGGATCTGGATCTGGACCCGGGGACCTACTCCCTGGAAATCGCTGGAGAAACTGCTGGCTCGATACGGGCCGTGATTGTCGAGCCGATCGGCCCCCGCCTGCAAAGCACCGAAGTCGGAACTCCCAGTGACCCCAAAGCAGGATCCGTCAAGAAGGGCACGTGGAAGCTTGCGAGACGCGTCGACCTGAGTCAGCCGGCGACCGGTCGATTTGGCGAGACTCGGGAGTATCACTACTTCTCCTTCGACCTCGAGGAAGCGGCAGCCGAGCAGGTTCTCGTGCTCCGTATCGATGCCGACAACAACAGGACGGTCAAATTCTGCCTGCTCGACGCCAACGGCGCCGTCCTTCAATGCCGACAAGCCGAAGGAACGGTCGAGCTACCGGGCCTCGTCCTGACGCCCGGTACCTGGGGAGTGATGGCAGAGAGTAAGGCTACCGATCCAGCCGCCTACACCATCTCTCTGAACTCGATAGCGCCCGTTCAGCCAGGGTTCGAGGTCGAGCCTAATGACAAGGTCCTCCAAGCGACAGGTATTCCTGCCAACAACCGAATCAAAGGTCGATTTGCGGGCAGAGAGGAGGATTTCTACCGCATTGTGGTGACCGGGGAGGCACAACTCTGGCGCTTCCAGGTCGTCGGCGACGGAATCATCGAGCTCCGCTATCACGATGGGGCCGGAGTTCAGAGCCAGAGGAGCCGTCCGAACAAAGGCCAGCGCCGAGTTCGTCTGGAGAACGTCTTCTTGATGCCCGGTCAGCACTACGTCTCCATCAAGGGTGACATGGGCGGCGAGTACACCCTGTTGGCTCGGCCTCTCGGCCCCCCTGATCCCAACGGCGAGCGGGAACCGAATGACGATGCCAGCCGAGCGGAAGTCTTGAGCTTCGGGCAGGATCGAACCGGCCTACTGGAAAACGCCGATGACTGGGACTTCTACCGGTTTTCACTGACCAATGACGAGCACCTTCGACTGACGCTCGTGCCCCCAGCCGGCGGCGAGCTCCTCGCCAAGCTGGACTATGGAACGACCGAGATCGGATCTCACCGGACCCGTGGTCCGGAAGCCGCTGTCGTGCAGGGTCTGTTCTCGCCGGGTGACTATCAGATTCGCATGCGAGCCAGCCAGCCGAGCGAATCTCAATACCACATCAAGCTCGAAAGGCTCTCGAGATTCAGCTGTGTCACCGACTGCGAGCCCATCCACACTCGCCAACTACGGTTTGCGGATGGGGTGAAGCCGACCTCTCCACCCGGAGACCTCCCAGTCACCATTGCTCTAACACCCGAGACAGACGTGGTCGCCGCGTATCTGAGATTCGGGCAGCGTCTCACCGCCGAGCTACGATTGACGAACAACGACCCGCAAAGCAGAACCCTGAATCTGGAAACCGCTACCAGCGACTACCGGTGGTCGGCAGTGCCGGCCAGCGACTCTCTCGAGATCGGCGCAGGAGAGAGCCGAACCGTGCCGCTCGAAATCCAAGTGCCTCGAGATGCCTGGGCTGATCAATCGGTGTTGATCAGCGTCCGGGCTTCTGACGATACTGGTGCACAGGTTGAGACCTCGACCGGTATCGAGGTGAACGGTCGGGCTGTAGCCGTCAACCCGGTGCACTCCTGGTCGATACCCGACAGCATGCTCGGTGGTCCTAACTCGGCGTCGACGGCACTGGGCGGCCGCCGAGTTCCAGCGCCAAACGAGTCGGAGGATGGGAAGTGGTCTGGAGTGGGGCGGTACTTCGACCTGTACTTCGACGGACGTGTCCGACCGACCGTCGGAGGTATTGTCGATTCGGGCCGCAAGGTCGAGCCGGTACCCGTCACTGTGGAGCTTGCCGGCGGCGAGCCGCTTGAAGTGGTCGGAATCATCCTCAATCCAGTGGGCCGTGAGCTGCCCACCAAGTACCTCGACAAGTTCGAGCTGCAGCTTTCTCTCGATGGAGAGAGTTTCGAAACTGTCCTGCGCGATCGGCTCCGGCCACTCTCCATTGACCAGGCCTACGCCCTGGAAGAACCCACCACCACCCGGTTTGCGCGACTTCATCTGCTTACCTCCCAGAAGGGAAAGTCGACCGACAAGATCGGGTTGGGCGAGTGGAAGGTCGTCGCCAAGCCGGGCACCGACCTCTCCGGCGGCCAAGGATTCGACCTGGCCAGACCAGAACTGGGGGGTCATGTCGTCTGGTCCCGACCTCACACTTGGGGAAACTGGGACTCGAATCTGCTAACCGAGACTCAGGAGAACGCAGCCATCCGACTACGAGCGGGTCAAACTCAGGAGTGGGCGATTAGCTTTCAACACCAGCGCGCCGCCAGAATCGCCCGCTTCGAGTGGGTCGACTCGGAACGTGCCAAACCGGAGGAGCGCATCGGCCGAGTGATCTTGTCGGTGGCGCCGGT
>Ga0255052_10000473_pt1 | contig 32649 bp, 14 predicted proteins | sample JV7_2_21_MG_FD_188632 | JGI IMG/M metagenome (GOLD analysis project Ga0255052, IMG submission 188632) | Seawater microbial communities from Jervis Inlet, British Columbia, Canada - JV7_2_21 | ecosystem: Environmental > Aquatic > Marine > Inlet | place: Canada: British Columbia | collected...
TCATGGGCACTCTTTTGCTTACCGACTCTACAGCGACAAGCACTCACAACGAGGCGGGAACTTCAACCACAAGTTTTGACTTGCGCGGAGGTGAGGCTAGTGAAATAGAGTTCACTATTAAAACAGATGGACCGAGAGTTAACACAACTTACTATTTCCGCGCTTACAATGCCTCAACTAGCGCACCGATCCTATTGGGAGACGGTGAGAGCTATCCTTCTCTTGCAACTGCTGGTTCGAATCTCTCTTTTACCATAAGCGGCATTTCAAGCGGGCAAACAACAGAAGGAGTTACAACAGATGTAGCGACAACTCCAAGCAGTGTTCCGTTTGGAGAGCTTACATTTAGCTCTGAAACTGAAGCTGCACAAAGACTAGACATTACAACAAACGCAACCGATGGGTATCAAATATTTGTATATGAGGCGCAAGGACTTTTGCACCCAAGTGGAAATCAGATTGATCCTGTAACAACAACCAATCCTACACCCGGCACATGGGCAGCGGGATGCACCGGTGGAGCAGACGGGTGTTATGGATACCACGCAGGAGACGACGCACTATCTGCTGGCTCAACAAGATTTGCGGCGGACAATTCATATGCACAATTTGACAGTACTCCGCGAGAGGTTGCGTATAGTGCGATTCCGACTGATGGAGACACGGTAGACATGGTCTACAAAGTTCAAGTACAAGACACGCAGGTCGGCGGTATTTATGAGAGCAATATAACGTATATAATCGTTCCTGTTTTCTAGCATCATGAAAAAGTTTATAACAATAATTTTCATACTTTTCATACTCACACCGAATTTTGTGCATGCTACTGTCGACAGGCTTTCTGTTACCCCCGCTGTTATTGATGAAAAAGCGTTACCACGTGATATTTTCAGTGAAGTAATTACAGTTACGAATGTTACTTCAAGCAAAATAGATGTGTATCCAATTGTTAATAACGTTGATGTTGCTGATGGAAAAAGGGAATTTCTAAATCGTGCGGATGTTGATTTAAAAAATTCCCTTGCCAATTGGATTCAAATATCACGAGGCTCAGTAGAACTTGGCCCAGGAGAATCACACGAATTTCCCGTAACAATAAATGTGAACTTAAAAGCACAGCCCGACAAGCATCACGCACTCATTAGCTTCATGTGGGGAGGATCGCGCGCTTATGCTGAAAAAAATGTAAAGCTGGGTGTTTCAACTGCAGTAAATATTGAAGTGATAGAAAATGTAAAAGAGCGATTACAGCTTGGAACGTTTACGTCACGAGAGTTATATTTTACAACACCAGATGTTTCGTTTTCATATAATTTGGAAAATATTGGAAACAAAGACTTAGTTCCAAAAGGAGAAGTTCGCATTTATGACAGAAAAGGACGCGAGGTCGGCGCAGTTCCAGCAAACATTGATGGAGCAATAATAGCGCCAAGCGAGATGGGAGAGATCGCAAGCGCATGGACGGCAACGAAGAAATTTGGGAAATATAAAGCGATGCTCGATATCGAATATGGAAGCTCACAAGTAGGAACCGTTAACGATACAATTTATTTTTGGGTTATTCCTTGGAAAAGTCTTCTTTCCCTCTTTCTGACTCTCGCCACGATTGTGGGAGCCCTTGCTTATTTCTGGTGGGGCAGGTATGAGCGTGCACACGAGCCTACTTATGCGCGAAATATGGAGAAGAGACGCTATGCTAAGCAAACTGGCTCGCTTTTTGTAGAGGGAACTATAATGGGCAGGTTTGTGAGCGCTGCTCCATCCGAGGCCCATATTATGGATATGAGGGAATAATGTTACAATTCGTCTCATGCAATATGTAACCCTTAAAAGCATAATTGTTGAAGCGCTTGCGCTTAGTATTCTACTATCTACGTTATTTGCGCCACAGAGCGCGCTAGCCCAAAACAACAATCTTTCGCTGTCTGTTACACCTCCTTTTTTTCAGATGACCATAACTCCTGGGGAAACTTGGAGTAGCTTTATAAAGCTTGTAAACGTTAATGATTTTCCCATTATTCTCTATGCCTCAGTCGTAAACTTTGAGTCAAATAACAATGAAGTTGGAAGGGGGAAATTTACTCCGCTTTTAAGCCAAGAGCCAGAATACAAGGCAGCAAGTTTGGCTGGCTGGATTGATGTTACGGGGGATGCAATACATATTGCTCCTGGAGATACAGTAAAGCTCCCGTTTTCGATTAATCCTCCAAAGAACGCAAGCCCAGGAGGCCATTATGCTGCTATTTTGATTGGAAACCAACCCGTATTGGGCAAAGACTCGGGTTCGGCAATTGCCGTTTCAAGCCTTATTTCAAGCCTTATATTTGCTCGTGTGGCAGGAGACGCTGACGAAAGAGGAGATATAAGGGAATTTTCTACAGATAGTCTGTTTTACGAGGTTCCAGAGGTGGAATTTGATATTCGCTTTGAAAATACGGGAAATGTTCATCTTTTGCCACAAGGAGATATTGCTATTTTTAATATGTGGGGGCGTAAGCGCGGGGTTATTCCCGTCAATCAGAAAACGGCATTTGGAAATGTTCTTCCTGAATCGGTCCGAAAGTTTAGCTTTAGCTGGAAAGGAGAGTCCAGCCCTCTTGAGATAGGGCGCTACAAAGCCGTGGCAACACTAACCTTTGGAAGTAAGAGCAGACAAAACAGCTCTAGTATTACATCGTTTTGGGTAGTGCCACTAGTGCCAGTAGCTAGCATTTTGGGCACTATTTTGCTGCTTGGACTCTTGATTTCATGGTTTATACGAAGATATATTAGACGCGCTCTCGGAGTAGAGGCAGAGAGATTACGAAGTCCAGTCTCGCACCAACCTACGGTTAAGATATTGGCTCAACCACTTGTTGATGGGGTCATGGATCTTCGCAAGATTGCTCGAAAAGAAGAAGAAATAGAAAAAAGACTTTCATTTTTTGAGTACTTGCATAAATATAGACTTTTTTTCCTATTTATAGGAGTACTTATAGCGGGTATTTTCGTCGTAAAAGCCTTCTTTGGTGAGGTTTTAGTGCCTGAAAGGGGGTATGAAATCAAGGTAGATTCGGATATTTCGGTGCCATTTTCAAACGAATAGCCAAAAATGAATAATCTGGCTCAAAACAACGCGCATATTGCCCACAGGTCGTACGCACATTGTTCTATGAGTTTTCCACGCAGTTTTGCATGTTTTGCGCAAGTGGTTATACACAATTTCACGCAAAAGGTTATCCAAACGGTATCTACTGACTAGTACACAATTACCTCTTATACTTTAAATAAGCTTGAAGGTTCAAGCTTATCATAAAAGACATTGATCTACTTTTTATACTAAATCGCGAGAGGAAAGTAGCGTGTGGAGACAGTGTAAATTTGTATAACTTAAAGAATTAGCCAAGAGGCTAACACTACAAATTCTTTAGGAAAGCAAACTACATGTCTTTTTTGTGCTTTTTATTAAACACAAAGGAGACGATTATTTAACCTCGTCGCATTACAAAATAATAACGGAATAATGTATATTAATCTTTTGTCTCTTAGCTACCACAAGGTAGTTGCGATTGTCGCTATCGTCGCACTACTTATGTGGAGTTTTGGGTTTCCCTCATGGGTTCGTCCATCTGAAGCGGCAAACCTCACATGGATAAGCGACACAATATCTGACTCAGACTCAGCCGTTTCAGCAGACCACACGATTGTGTTTACAACACCAACGCTTGTGGACGATGCTGCTGACAGAGACATAGTGGTCTCCTTTCCAGCACAGTTCAACGTAAGTACTTCAACTGCAATACTTTACATTGCAGACTTTGACGTTGCAACAACTGGAGAGTACACACTAGGCGCAGACTGTACTGGCTCAGAGCACATGTCGGTTGCAACAGGAACACCAACAGCACAAGACATAACCTTTACGATTTGTACAGGTGATGGTGGTGACTTCTTAGCAAACGGAACAACAACGATTGAAATTGGAACAGTCGCAACAGCGGCTGGGGCAGGTGTTAATCAAATCATCAACCCGACACCTATTCAGTCGTATGAGATTACGGTTGCAACACCAAGCGATGATGGTGCAACACGAGTTGCTATTATTGACGATGTTGTGGTTACAGCGTCAGTAACTACAAGTTTAACCTTTATAGTCTATGGCCTTGCCGCAGGCGCAACTGTTAATACTTCGCCAACAACTACGGCGGATGCAACAACACCAACAACCTTGCCGTTTGGCGACCTTGTGGTGGGCACATCAAAAACTCTGGCACAGAGCCTTTCTGTTGCAACAAATGCTAGAAACGGCTACACAGTTACCGCAAACCAAAATCAAAACTTGCTATCATCAACAGGTGCTGATATCGATCGATTTATCGACGACTTAGGAACCTCGGTTCCTGTCGCATGGGTTCCACCAACAGGAACACTTGGTAACGAAGTCGAATACGGTCATATGGGTATTACCACTGAAGATGTAAGTCTTGCAGGAGGTAATGATTTCGGAGACGACCTTTGGGCAGGTAACTTCGTGAATAATCCACGAGAAGTCCTCTACCACGATGGTCCATCTGATGGTATTCAAGCGAATACTGGCTCAACTACTGTTGGATACCAAGCGGAAATCATGGCCTTCCAGGAAGCTGGTACTGATTACACCGCAGTAATCACATACGTGGCGACACCTATCTTCTAAGTCGAAGCCTATAAGGCAAGGTTTCTCTGACTATAAGATTTTCCAAAACCCCACCCCCTGGTGGGGTTTTGTCCTTGTTGGGATTAAAAGAATAGGAAATATATATCAAAGTGGTATTATAAATGACAATACAACGCTATGAGGCATATTCCCACCACAGTTTTACTGTCTCGTCTCGCCATATTGATAGCGGGCATTTTTATTGTACTGCTCGTTCCTCTGCAGGTGTTTGCTCAGCAACAGAGCGCGGGAGCAAGAATTGCTCCAGTTATTGTTGAAGACAGAATCGAACCCGGTGAGGTTTTTTCTGGGAACATAACAATTACAAACTTGGAGCAAACCACACGTGAATATCGTATTGTAACACGCGACATAAGCAGCATATCAAATGGTGGCAGCCCAATTTTTTCAGAGCCTGGCGAAATTACTGGTTTTGAGCTTAGTCAATGGGTTACTCCATCAGTATCCAAAGTTACACTTGAGCCCGGAGAAGAAAAAACAATTACATTTGTGGTTTCTGTGCCAGAAGGAGCAAGTCCTGGCGGACACTTCGGGGGTATATTTTTTTCTGCTGATGCGGAAAAGCAGCGAGAAACCGGAGCGGGCGTTGGATACCAAGTAGGAACCATAATGAATTTCCGTATCGGGGGCAACATCATTGAAGATGCGCAGATTCGTGAATTTTTGACTAACAAATCGCTTTATGGAGAGCCCAAAGTAAATTTTGGTGTGGAAGTGGAAAACCAAGGTAATGTACTTATAAGACCGCGGGGCCCGATTGATATTACTGATATGTTTGGGAAAAAGGTTGGCACCATACGAATAAATGATTCAGGTGGGGCAGTGCTCCCAAACTCGAGACGTACTTTCAGCGTTGTGTGGGAAGGAGAGGGGCTTACATTTGGACGTTATGAAGCAATAGTTGCGCTTTTATATGGAGAAGAGGGGCGTAAAACAATCTCTGCAGCGACTTCATTTTGGGTACTGCCACTTAGAATTATTCTTCCAATCTTTGGAATCGTATTATTTATAATTCTTGCTATTTATTTTGGAATGCGATTGTACCTACGCAGGCGATTGAACGATATGTATAAAAATAGCAGATCTCTGCCCGGTCGGAACATGAAGAAAGTGCGCGGAAGCCGTATGGAGTATGGACGACCCGCAGCAATGCCAAAAATTGTAGTTGTAGCGATATCTCTATTGGTGTTTTCAATGATATTCTTAGCTATTCTATTCCTATCCTTTGCATAAGGGAGACGCTCGAGAATTACAAACATACCCTGTATAAATAGGTTTTAGAAGCTTCGTTTCTCTAATATAATGTAAGTATGTATAGAATGAGACTTCACACTCTTGGCGCTCTTTCGGTAATCGTATTCGTATGGGCTTTCCATCCGCTGTTTGTTTCTATTGGCAGTAATGTTTTGGGTTCTCTTTCGGCCAATGTTGGTGTTGGTGCGGGCGTTGCCCCAACAGAATTTAGCACTCTGGTACAACAGATTGATGAGAAGGAGCAAGAATTAGAAGCACGAGAAGCTGCGGTTTTGGAGGCTGAAACACGGAGGGCAAATGAAAGAGCACTAAGTACATTTTCTATTGAGTGGTACGTTACACTTATGGCGTTCATTCTTCTGGTTTTGGTATTAATAAACTTCTATCTTGATTTTCGGCATAGAGAAGAATCTAAAATATGAAAACGGCGTGGAAAGTTATAAGGGGAATACTTATTGTCGCTTCAACAATAGTGCTTTCTACAATAGCCATTAATGCAACAGATAACGCTGGCAATTTCTCGGATTCGCTCTTGGGTCTCGTAATTGGAGTCGGGGAAGAATCTTGTCCAGAAAACATGATTCTTGTTCCAGAAGCAGAGGGCGGTTTTTGTTTGGATATTTTTGAGGCATCTGCGGGAGGAAATTGTCAATTCAAAAATCCACAAAACCAGAACGAAACCCGAATGAATTTGGAAAAGGCATCGTGTCAGGCGAAATCAATTGAAGACGCTCTGCCGTGGACTAATGTTGCAAGACACCAAGCAGAACTTGCTTGTGCACAAGCCGGCAAGAGGCTTCCAAAAAACAACGAATGGTATAAGGCTGCTTTGGGAACGCCGGACTCGAAAGGAAACGTAGCGCGCGGAGACTGTAATGTAAACAGCGCCGGTACGCCTATGAAAACCGGAACTCAAGATTTTTGCGTGTCTTCACACGGCGTTTATGACATGGTTGGTAATGTTTGGGAATGGGTTGATGAAACTGTAAGCAATGGTTCATACAAGGGAAGAAAGCTTCCAGACGGGGGGTATGTTTCGGGAATTGATAATGAAGGAGTGCCGATAGACACGAGCTCTACGACACCTGATTTGAATTTCAATGAAGATTACTTTTCTATAGACCACAGCCAAACACGAGGTATGATTCGAGGGGGATATTGGGGAAGCGGAACTGATGCTGGACAATATGCCGTTAACGCAATTACTCCGCCATCATTTACAGGAAACGCTGTTGGTTTCCGTTGCGCGAAATAACATGAGGGAAATCTATTTTAAAACTTTTTTTGCATACCTACTTTTTTTGCTCGTGGTACCATTTGGAGTTTCTGCAGCAGAACTTACTTTCAAAAGCGACACGCTTGGAAGTTCTGGCCCGGCTACTTCCACGACTCATATTTTGCAATTCACCACCGTTAGTGCTGTTCCGGCCGACGGGGCAGTTGTCTTTACGCCAAGTGATGGCGATTTTACTATTCCTGCAGGTCTTACATACGAAGATATAGATTTTCTTGTTGCAACAGCGCCAGACACGTTTGCGCAATGGGCTATTGGAGCAACACTCTCTGACGCCACAAGCACAGTAACAATTATATCTGGAACTTCTGGTAGCGTTACAATTAATTTAGCTACATCAACAGGAATAAATGCGAACACGCAGGCTCGTGTTTTGATTGGAAGTCTTGCCTTATATCAAGCCACTGGAACTGTGGAAATAATAAATCCAGGCGTCAACGGAACATATACGCAAACTTTTGCAACGCTTGATGCGGCAGATATTCTTATCGATAGTGGTTTTGCAGCAATTGCAATACTTGACCTGGTTACTGTGGGTCCTGTTGACACAACAGAAACTATTCCACCCGTACGTTTTAATGGTGCTCCACAAGGGGAAATTTTATTTGAGACAACCGCAGTAGAACTTTCATTAAATACTGACGAGCTTGCAGTTTGTCGGTATTCAACGACCGCTGGAACCTTGTATGATTCTATGACTGACGATTTTCCAACAACCGGACTCATTACGCACTCAGGGGTAGTCGTAAGCGGACTACAAGATGGTGTCACTTACAACTATTACGTTAGGTGTATGGACGATGAAAATAATAAGAATATAACAGACTATCTTATTTCTTTTTGGTGGGGTCTTCCCCCAGACGATGGTGGCGACGACGGAGGCTCAGGTGGCGGCTCAGGCGGTGGTAGTGGCGGAGGTGGGGGCGGAGGCTCTTCTGGTACTGCCCCTGGCGGTGCTGGTGAGCCATTCCCTCCGACAGACGCATCGGTGCGCTTTATTGGAATATCATTTCCATTAAGTACACTTACTATTTTGCAGGACAATCAAATTGTTCGAACACTTCCTCTAGGCTCAGATGGCGCTTTTGACACCACTCTTAACAATGTGCCACACGGAACATATACATTTGGTCTTTACGCTCTCGACGTTGATTCAAATAGATCTTCTACTTTTAACAGCACCTTTTCACTCGTGGGCGGTACTGGGAACACTGTTTTTGATATATTTATGTCTCCGACGCTTGTTCTTGACTCAAACATTGTTGTTCCAGGCGGGATTCTTGGTATATCTGGGTATGGACTTCCAAATAGTACGATTTCTATATGGACGCATCAGCAAAAAAGTTCCGTACAAGACAGCGAAATTACAAAGCTTACAGCAAATGTAGACGCTTCGGGAGCATGGAGCACAGCAATAGACACAACAGGCTTCTTTCGTGATACGTATCAAATAAAAGTAAAAGCAGTGTTCCTAAACGGAGACGAAAGTAACTTTAGTGACTACAAATTCTATGGTGTAGGAGTTGAGCCAAATCCAATTAATTTTCTCACTGCAGACTTAAATGTTGATGGTTTTGTAAATATTATAGACTTCTCTATTCTTTTGTTCCATTGGGCAACTGACGGGGGAGATGCAGACCCACCACCTGACATTAATCAGGACGGAACTGTTAATTTGATTGATTTTAGTATTATGCTCTTTCAGTGGACAGGGTAATCTTTCAGAAACCGCACATTTCATAGAGACAGAAAAATGTGGTAAGAACTTCCTTTTTTGCACATATCTAGAGCGCTCTCCTCCACACAGTGTTCGTGGACAAAACTCATCGTAAAGGCTTAGTTTACAGTATATAATGAGGATAAGATGCGTGAATTGCGCATTATGCGTTTGTAGACGCAGGTTTTGCCTGCGCTGAGGCTGTTATAATGGTATCTTTTCTAAAAAAACTTAAAGGCGAAGGAATAGGAGAAGAAAGCGGTACACACGATAGTGACGGAGAAGAGATTCTTTCGACGGTTGGACGATTAGATGTCGACGTGTATCAAACTACTTCTGCAGTTCTTATATACGCACCAATTTATGGAGCCGACATTGCAGATGTTGATGTTTCGATTGAGGGTGACAATGATGTTGTTACAATTTCAGGCACAAGGAAAAGACCAGAAGCCCACGCGTTTAATGATAAACCAACACCAGATGGAAAGTATTACGCAGAAGAGATTGTATGGGGGGATTTTTATAGACAGATTATTCTTCCAGAAGAAATAGATACCGAAAAAGCAGAAGCAAAATTGAAAAACGGAATATTAATTTTGGTATTACCACTTCTTTCAAGCACGGCTTCAAAAACAAAGATGACTATTTTAGAATTAGACGAAAGCGTATAGAATATATATCAGGGGAACAATATGTATCAACAGCATAGAAAACAAAACAATTTCATACAAAATAAACTATCCAGAAGATTCTTTATTTTAGCCATATTTTTTGCATTACCGAGTCTTGCATCGGCGGCAGATCTCGGATTCTCACCAATCTCAGCAACGCATAGTGTTGGACAAACATTTAATGTTCGAGTTGAAGTAAGCCCCGATGGAGAGGGGATCAATGCTGTGGAATCAGAAATTACATTTGACGCGTCAAAACTTTCAGTCTCCGCTCTTTCAAAAACTGGTTCCGCATTTTCTTTGTGGACGACTGAGCCTGAATTTTCAAACACCACAGGCACAATTAGTTTTGGTGGAGGAAGTCCTACGCCGTTTTCAAGAACGTCGACACTGGTTACGATTACGTTTAGAGCAATTTCTCCAGGAAGTGCAGAAGTTGATTATGCTTCAGCATCGGTCCTTGCAGCAGATGGCTTGGGGACCAATATTTTCAATGAAGGCAAAAAAAGTATTTATACAATAACAGAAGCTATAGCTCCTCCACCCCCACCAACGCCGGCAGGCGACAGGCCAAATGCTCCAGTTATTGAATCTCCTTCGCACCCAAACGAAGAAACGTGGTATAGCGATAATACCGCAGAATTTTCCTGGGACATTCCAAAAGGAGTAACCACTGTACGTATTCTTCTTAACTCTACGGCGGACTCTAATCCAACCGTTGCATATTCCCCACCAATAGATACTCGAATTATTGATAATCTTGATGAAGGAGTCTCGTTCCTTCATGTTGATTTCAAAAATGAAGTTGGATTCGGCGAGACAGCACATAGGAAAATTCAAATAGACCTTACACCACCAGACCCCTTTGACATAGTTGTAGTTCCCGCAGAGGCAAGCACATCACCACCATATCTCTCATTTGAAACAACTGATGAAGTCTCTGACATAGAGCGATATGAAATCACAATCTCAAGCGAAAACCCCGTAGTTTTGGATGCCGAACGGTTCAAGGAACTTCCTGATGAGGGGTGGCAAATGCCAAGACTTTTTGACGGCACCTATCTAGTAACAATTCGAGCATTTGACCTTGCGGGCAACATGAGCGAATCAGATGTTTCCGTAGAACTTGCTACTGGGTACACAGATGCAGGAGATCAAGCTCAACAAACAGTAGAAATTGTCGATGAAGGAATTAACTGGTGGTTTATACTTGTTCTCATACTGCTAATCATCATTATTCTACTCATTGGAATAATTTACATGCAGAGAAGCAGGTTCCTTAAAGAACGTGATTATTTGCGCCGTGAGACCAAAGAAGTACGCCAAAAAATGGAGAAGATATTTAGCGTGTTGCAAGATGAATTAGAGGAACAAATAAGAAGTTTAGATAAAAAACCTAGACTTTCCGCGGATGAAAAGAGGGTTCTTAAGAGTATGAGAGAAGCGTTGGAGGTTTCAGAAGCATTTATAAACAAAGAAATTGAAGATGTAGAAAAAGTGCTTGATTAATGTGCAAAAAAACTAAAAAAAGTGTAAATTATCCCAAAAATCTCCAAAAAGCCATGTAAAAAAGTGCCAAATTATGTTAATAAAGCAGCTTGACAGGGGAGATTAAGTTTCCTGAAAAAAGCCTTATTTTTCCACATATTTTATGACTTCACCCCGCACAATGCGGGGTATAATTATAATAGCCATTTTTCTACCCTAATTTAGGGTAAATGGTGGCTTTTCCAATGTTAACTAGAGTCCTTTTTTGTGGAAAGGAAATCTTTTGGTGGAACATATGAAATCTCTCTCGACACATATTAATGAAGGAAAAAATATTTCAATTCTAGTTGGGGTTGCCATTTTGCTACTTTTTATTGCTGGAGCTTTTGCGTACGTAATTCAGACGCATGTTAAAGCAGGAGCTGAAGAAACGGTTCAGACCTTAAATGTTTTTCCTGAAATAATTGAATCAGATGATTTTTTGAATATCAACGCACTCTATTTTCAAGACCTTTCTGATGAAACAATATTTGGAGATTTTAATCCGAGCAACTCCGCTTTTATTTCTGGACCACAAGAAGAGGAAAGTAGATCGACCACGACAGTTGATATAACAGAAAGTGAAGTCTTTGCCACAAGCACTTCTTCTTCATCGCCGATATTAACTTCGACGACAACAGCGACCACAACAAGTGAAGTCGCAACGTCAACTGAAGAAGTAGAAGAAGACCAATCAATTATTGATACGGTTTTAGATTTCCTTGGTGTTGGTGAAGAAGAGGCCACAACAACAGACCAAGGTGCTACAGTGCTTGATGCGGTAGAAAATGAGGAGGAAGTACAGGACAACACTTCTACCACGACAGAAACTACGCCTGAGGTCAAAGAAAACATCTCTACAACCACGTCTACGACTACGATTAGCATGATTTGGGACATATTAAGAAATATGTTTACCAATTCCGCAACGGCGCAGGAGGGAGATTCTAGCACGACAACTGATGAAGTAGAAGATTTTGACACAAATGAATCAACCACGACTTCTGAAATTCTAAATGAGGACAATCCAACAACAACTCCACCCACTATTGAAAATACTGCTACGACAACTTCGACAACAACGGACGAAATAGCAACGTCAACTGATAAAGTGGACGAGTCAATGGAAATCAATACGCCAGTAGACTCAAGTGTTGACGATGACATTCCTCCAGTGATTGAGGTCACTGGAAACAATCCTGCCTATATAGATGCTGGTACAACATATAACGACCTCGGAGCGATTATTAGAGATGTACAAGACCAATATCTTGGAATAAATTATGAAGTTGATGGAGTCTTGATGCGCAACGTGTCGATAGACACCTCCTCATCTGGAGTCCACACGATTGTGTATTCAGCAACAGACATCGCTGGAAATATAGGTTACGCAGAAAGAGTTGTTGTGGTTGGTGACGCTCTGTATGTTTCAGAAGAAGATGCTTCTCGTGAAACTGAAAGTTTTGTATTGCCTAGTTCGTTTTGCGACGATGCACATAACAGCTGCACCCGAAAAAGTGTTGAGTTCGGCGACTTTAGCGTCCCAGAAATTTTAGAAGATTTATCAATAATAAATGCTCAGCTTAGATTCTCATTTGCCGGTAGGCCACATCCAAGTTCTCTCGAGAATCAAGAAGGAATAGTTATTGAATATTTACATAACGACAATTGGGAAGTGGGTGGAGCCATTTCTCTGAATGAGGAAACATCAAATGCGATAAATGGTGGATATTATTTATATGCACTTCCAGTTTATGAAAAATGGGCAAATTTAGGGGAATTGAGGGTAAGAATTTCATATGAAAGTAGTAACGAAAATATTGGTGAAATATATTTAGACGCGCTTTGGGTAGAAATTGAAACCATAGGGGAAGCAGAAGAAATCCCAGAAGAAGAAATTGATATAAGTGACGAAGTGTCTATTGGTGAACAATTTGAATTGGAGCTTCTTTCCGAGAAAAAAGAGTTTGAGACAGATGAATTGCCAACATTCAGGTTCCGTTACAGTGAAAAGAAAGGTGTAATCGGTGCAATGGCGGAAAAACTAATGCTTGTCTTGAGCGATCCATATAAGGATGTTGAGCTTTCAGCACATGTCGATGGGGTGGAGGTTGAGATAGTGGCGCGATACCAAGACGATGGCGAATTTGTTATAGATTTTCTCAAGAAACCGCGACATTTTAAGCCTGGAAGAAATGTTCTTGAAATTACCATAGTAGATGGCGAAGACGTTTATGTTGGGCGGCATGTCTTTATTTGGGGAGTACTTGCAATTAATGTCGACAAATCAATCTACACTCCTTCAGAGGTTGCGTACATACAAATGGGTGTTGTAGATGATTCTGGGCACACAGTCTGTGATGCGGAGCTCGAACTTGAGATATCAAAAGACGGAAGTCCTGTGGCAATTTTTTCAACGAGCAATGAAACCATCACATATTCAAGTCAATGTGATGGCGATAGCTTTACAACAATTCCCGATTATTTCGCGCATTACGATATACCAAAAGAGGTGGGAGTATATGACCTAAAATTAATTGCAGCAACACAAAACGGCACTCATACGGTTAATGACACATTTGAAGTTCAGAGTGAAGTTGTATATGACGTAGAAAGAACTGGACCAACTCGAATTTATCCACTTGAAACATATCCAGTAACATTATCTGTTACAGCCAATGAGGATTTTGATGGAGTTATTGAAGAACGTGTTCCAGCAAACTTCGAGATTAGTAAACTGAATGACTCCGAAAGTCTTGCATACGAGAGTTATGGCCCAGACGGGAATGCAACAGTTATTACGTGGAGAATTTCAATGTCCAAGGGAGAAACAATACAACTTGGGTATACCTTTGATGCTCCAGACGTCTCGCCGGAATTTTATTTACTCGGACCGCTCAAACTCTCAAGTCCAAACGGCACGCACTTTGAAGAGATAAGGCAATGGCAAATAGCGGCCGATGATGTTGCAAACTGGGGAGACGATACGCCGCAAGGAACAACTACAACAATTGACCATTCGAGATGTATGGGTGGAACATCACCAAGTACATCCGGAATGATAATCGAGTCAGTTTCCATATATACGGGAACAGGAGTAAGTGCGCCACGTATGGGAGTTTATACTGGTGGAACACTTGCAGGGGGGCCACCTGCAGGAACTGCCGCCACACTTTTGTGGGATGCTGGAGTAACAGCAGGCGCTTCAGGGTGGCAAACCGTGACGCACCCATCCGGTGGCGTTGCGCTTGCTGCCAACACAGTGACATGGATTTGTTGGAAAGGGAATGACACACGACTCGTGTATTACGACACGTCTTGGGATAGTTCGAGCGATTTCCAAAGTGGACTTGGCCGTTGGAACTCTACGGGCGTAAGTACCGACGAGACTGTTGCATATCCAGCAACGTATACAGCAGGCGGCTCATTTGGCGCTTTCTGGTATTCAATGTATGTAACCTACACAACGCCAGATGTGACAGTTGCGACCACAGGAGTGCAAGTAGCAAATCTCTCCGTCGATAGTCAGGACAATTATTTAGGAGGTACATTTTCCTTCTCAAACGCCTCAAGCACATCTTTAAATGTGACTGAAATCACATTAACTGAAACCGGTTCTGTTGATGCGCTAAATGATTTAAGTAATATAAGAATTTATTATGAAAGTGACACCAGCAATCCTTACAACTGCACAAGTGAAAGTTATGACGGCATCGAAACACAATATGGCGCCACATCAACTTCCTTTGACGCCGCAAATGGAACATCAACCTTCTCAGGCTCGGTCGCAATTACTACGACTTCAGCTATGTGTGGGTACGTTGTTCTTGATGTGGACGCGACGGCAGGCGCAGGAGATACCATTGATGTTGAAATTAGTGATCCAGAAACCGAAGTTCTTATAAGCAATGGAGGACGTGCCTGGCCCGATACGATAATTGCTCTTGCAGGAAGCACTACTATACTTTCAAACATATCTCCCGCAACGCCAACACTTGCCGCCACTTCAACATTTGAGAACATGAAGGCGACTACGACACTCCCTCTCTTTGGATTATTCTCTACAACTGACGCAGACGGTGACCTTATTGGATATGAGTTTAGTGTTGATGATTTGTACAGTTTTCTTTCTCCAGCAACAACGACCAATTCATCTAATTACCCAGGCGATGCAGGTTGGGCAACAAGCACATTTGCATCAGGGTCATCAACAAAATACATACTACAGACAGACGACGCACTTTCTAATGGGACAACGTATTGGTGGCGAACGCGCGCAACCGATCCTTATGGATCAGGGTTATGGTCCTCGTATTCAGAACTTAGGGCAATTACAATTGACACCTCACTGGATGTACCACAGTGGTATGAAACTACAGGAGATCAATTTGCAGATGATACGCTGACAAAAACAGCGTCTACAACCGGAGCGCTTGAAATAGCAAATGACGCCACAATTTCATTACTCGACGCGTGGTCTACTGGCAACTCTAAAAGCATTTCCGGCGGTACTGATAGGCTCCTCATTGTTTCTATTCATTCGGAAGATACCGGTACTAGCGTAAACATGAACACTGTTACGTATGGAGGTGTTACCATGGTCGAGATTGGGGATCAGGCTGTTGGCACAGGATACTCCAATGGTGTATGGATGGGGTATATCACTGACGCCCAAATCCAAAGCGCTGTCGGCACAACCATCACCCCCTCGTGGACCGGCGGTACGCCGGATAACGGTATTATGTACAGCTCTGCAGTATTCGATAATGTTGAACAAGCACAACCGATTCGCGATTCAAGTCAGAACTTTGATACCGTTGGCGCAACCATTCAGATTTCAGACGCACTATCTGTGTTTGACGGCGACATGATGGTATATGCTTCAGTTAATGGTTCAAATGGCCTGACGCACACTCCAGCTACAAATTATACAGAAGGAACAGAAGAGGACGCAGGAGGAGACGCACATGTCGCTGCAAGCGCGTATAGAGCAATCACAACCGATAGTTCAGAACAACCTACAGCAGAGTGGAGTGGCAGTGGAAACCGTATGGCCATCATTGGTGCAGCCCTTGCTGCAAATTATGCAACTGGAACTATTATGTCTACAGAAATAGACTTCGATTGGGTAGAAAGTGACAATGATTGGGGAGAAGCAATTTGGAATACTACGGTTCCTGCTGGTGCGAGCTCTACACTTCGTGTGTATTACACGAATGCCACAGCTTGTGACACGATAATTCCAAATGGCGCTCTTTCTGGCAACTCTACCGGATTTTCAGCTGCAAGTAGCCCGCTTGATTTAACGGGGCTTTCAACGACGACATACAACAGGATTTGTCTTCAGATGGAACTAAATCATGGAAGCACGTCCACGTCTCCGACGCTTGACGACTGGGCCGTAAGTTGGGAGAAAAATCCAATTTTGATTCAGAATCAATATCGACTGTATGCCAACGAAGCGTCCACTACGCCAACAGACCGGTGGGCGCCTGGTACGGAAGTGGATTTTGGAATTAATGAGGCGATGACCTCCGCAGATCCAATAGATGCAAACGAGGTTATGCGGATACGTATGTCTATTCTTGCCAGCAGTTCGCCCGCGTTAGCCGGAGGCTATGATTTTAAATTGCAATATGCTCTAGGAAGTTCTTGCAGCGTACTTACCACATGGCTTGATGTAGGTTCCATCGGAAGCACAACTGCTGCTTGGCGTGGATATGATAATGCGGGAGTGTCCGACGGCAGCACTCTTTCGTCTACAACACTTCCAGTTTCTGATGTATTTGGTACATACGAAGAAGAAAATAATTCAGCCACAAATCCAAACACTATAAACGCGGGTCAAGATGCGGAATACGACTGGGTTGTTCAAAGCAACACCGTTACACCAGGATCAGAATATTGTTTCAGGGCTGTAACATCAGATGGGACAGAACTAGATCAGTACAACAACTATCCAATTGCGTATACAAACGACGCACCACTTTCCGTAACTCTTAATAGTCCTTTTGACAACGAAGCTCTTGCGAGCTCATCTCCATGGTTTGAATTTTTCACAACGGATACAGAATCTGAACCAATGCACTATCAGATTCAAGTGGCAAGTGACGTAAACTTTAGCTCAACCGTTATAAATGCGACATCAATCAATGACGAAAACTCGTTTGAAAATCTTGACACACCAGCCGATAAGGCGCCATATAATAGCGGACAAGAAATTAGATTTACCTCAACAACCACACTTTCGGTGGCAGACACAACTTATTGGTGGCGAGCTAGGGCAGTGGACCCAGACGGGTCAAATCAATATGGCGCATGGTCCACGAGCCAAAGCTTTACAGGCTCGTCCACTGTAAACATCTCTACTTGGTATCAAAATACACAGGATCAATTTGAAACTGATACACATTTTGGCACAGATGCGACAACAACGAATCAAGTCACCCTTCTTGTGGGGTCAACTACGGGAACTACAACAAGTAGTGTTATTAATTTCGACGACGGAGTTACAAATACTGCAAATGCGTGGGGAACGTTATCCTGGGCAGATACTGAACCTGGTGGCAGTACCATAACATATCAAGTTGAATACTTCACCTCAACGAGTTCGTGGGCGTTCATACCAGATGTTGATCTTTCAGGAAATGCCGCAGGATTTGGTTCTTCTCCCGTAGATTTAACTAACCTAAACACTGCTACGTATGATCAAATAAGAATTCGTGCAGAATTTGTCGATGCTGGCACCGCACCAAGTCTTCAGAGTTGGCAAATAACATGGGGAGAGAGAGTTAGTGTGCCAACCCACATATTGCCATTTGATAACGAAAAATTTTCTACAACCTCACCGTCATTTACTTTCTATTCGACAGATCCACAGACTGATGATTTGCAATACCAATTCTCATATTCAACAGATGTGACATTTACATCTTCAACCACACTAGATTCAGGCGCTGATTCAGGATTTTCAAATATTGATACTCCTGCTGACATAGATCCATTTTTCTCTGGAGACACTATTCAATATAAAATCCAAACACCACTTACTGCGAGCACAACATATTGGTGGAGAGCGCGCGCAAAGGATCCGGCTGGGGCAAATTCATGGTCATTTTGGTCCACAGCGTGGAGTCTTACAACAGCATCCTCAACAGAGAGCATAACCGTTTCTACGTGGTTTCAGGATACAGAGGAGCAATTTGAAACTGATACTCTAAATAACACCATTGCTAGCACAAGCGATGCGGTAGAAATCCCCGAATCAGTAGTCGTTTCGATTCTTGATGTCTTTTCAATTGGGAATACGAAGGCGATTTCAGCTGGGGCAAATAGACTATTGCTTGTTGGTGTTCACACAGAGGATAGTGGCACGTCAGTTAACGTTAATACTGTTACTTATGGAGGCCAATTGCTTACAGAAGTTGACGATGAGCAACTCGGTGGAGGGTATGCAAACGGTATGTGGGTTGGATATCTCGATGAGGCTGGAATAGCCCTTGCATCTGGAAGCACAATTGTCCCTTCATATACTGGTGGTACGCCAGATAATGGCGTTTTATACAGCTCAGTTGTTCTTGAAAATGTTGACCAAACGACATCAGTTTCTGCATGGAGTGGAAACACTGATACAACATCTACGACCGTCCAACCAACTACCACAATTGCAGTTTCAGAAGGAGACGCTACGATATACTTTACAGTTTCTGGTGAGGATGGAGTTAACCACTCTGCAGCCACAAACTTTATAGAAGGAACAGAAGAAAATAACGGAGGAAATGGTTTAATTGCTGCCAACGGATACCGCTTAATAACAGCTGATGGAACCGAGCAGCCAGCGGCAAACTGGGGAAGTTCAAACCGTCTTGCAATTATCGCACTTACTATACAAAAAGCTCTTTCTGTAACTTCAGGAACCGTACACTCGTCGGCAATAGACTTTGATGATGGAGATGGCCCTCGTTGGGCTGAGGCAAGCTGGCACGATGATAATCCCGGAACAAGTGATATTTTATACCAAGTTCAATATCTAAATCTTTCAAGTGTGTGGACTCTTATTCCAGATATTGAAATTCCTGGAAATTCAACTGGTACTAGCACTTCTCCAATTGATTTATCTGGGTTAGATAGAATTACGTATAATCAAATACGTTTGGTTGGAAATCTCTCTTGTGATGGAAGCAACAATTGTCCAAGGCTTCAGGATTGGACAGTGACTTGGGCCCCGGGGGTTACTATTTCTGGTACTGCCCAAGAATATGATCAATCAACAAACTTAACATCTGGAACGGTGGCTGTTGCAGTTAATGGAGATTTGAAAGAAGGAAAAACTGGAACAATCGTCGCAGGGGTTTGGAGTATTTCAAACGTAACAGCGTTTGCGGGCGATACTATAACGGTATTTATTAGCGGTGTGGCAGACAGCGGAGAGGCAGCAGCAGTTACAAAATATGCGACAGGAACGGGTAACATAACCAACATGGAACTTTTTGAAAGACATCTTTCTATTGGTTCAAATCAAAATGCCACAACAACAAACACAGACTTAGCACAGTACGACTTTAGCGCCTCAGGAGACGAAGACATAATATTTGACGTTGATGCTGGCAATGACTTGGTCGCAACCTCAACCGGAACAATTGACGATGTTGAACTTTACATACAAACAGGAGATGAATACAGACCGGACAGTATTTCAAGCGGGAATGTAGAAGTTCACCATATTGAAGTAAATGGTGAGCTTATTGCCGACGGCAACACCATAACGGTTCTTGGTTCGTGGGACAACAATGGTGGCTTTGCAGCCGACACAAGCTCCGTTATATTTACAGCGACAAGCACTACGGAGTTTATAGATTCAACAGGAGCTGCAACAAGCACGTTTAATGATATTACACTTGGACAAACAAGCGGAACTGCAACGTGGAACAACGATTCGATTTTAGATGTTGATGGAAACCTCATCATCGAATATGGGACACTTTCGGCAAGCACGAGCGGTATTACTCTTGCAGGAAATCTTACGATAAACGCAAACGGAATCTTTACGAAAGGTAATGCCACCACAACATTTGATGGAAGCGTGGCGGGAACATGGACTGATAATACAGCCACAAAGCAAGATCTTGGTAAAGTTTTGGTTGATGGAACTTCTAAAACACTAAACTTGGGATCAAATGTTGCGCTGACTGATCTAACAATTGGTGCAAACGACACTCTAAATGTTACAACAGGAGACTACGATATGTTGGTTTACGGAAACTGGATCAACAACAACATCTTTATAGCTCAGGAAGGGTCAGTGATATTCGCAACCACATCTTTGGGTGCGTTAATTGATGACGGTGGTTCAAGCTTTTATAACTTAACGTTTAGTGGAACAGGTGGTGGTTGGTCATTTGTTCAAAATGATTTGGATGTATCAAATGATTTCCTAATAGCTTCAGGAACCGTAACGATGGCGGTTGGAACGACCACTATAAGCGGATCAATGACCACAACCGACACGTTTATTCACAACAACGGTCAGTCCTATTTGATGGAACTGGAGCTGAGACGATTACGGCGAGCAGTTCGCCATTCTATGATCTTTATTTCAATGGTTCAGGTGGCTCTTGGGCAATGAATGATCTAAACGCTACGTCTAGTAACGACGTCCATATTTTGGATGGCACGCCAACATTTCCAAGTGGAACTCTTGCTGTTGGAAATGATTTTGTAAATTCAAACACTTTTGTAAATAACAGCGGTACGGTTAGATTCTATTCCTCTAATGACAATAGAGTTGTTGACCCAGGAAGTTCTAGTTTCAACAATATAATATTTGACGGCACTGGTGGGTGGGTTCTGCCTTCAGCTGCAGACGTAGATGTCGATGGCGATTTCACTATTCTAAATGGTATTGCAACATCAACGTCTGGAACACTTTCAGTGGGTGGTTCTTGGCTAGTTGACGAACCAGCTCCAGGAGATTATCTCATCAGACGAAATGATAATGATACAACAAATGTTACAACAGCTAATCTTGATGCAATGTGGGACACGAAAGTTGCATCAAAAGGCTCTTCAGTATCGTATTCATCAGGAACATTTACACTTGCGGCTGGAAAATATCTTGTGATGTATAACGAGCGATTCCACTCCGATGACGTTAACGATAATCAAAGGAACGAAATTCAAGGACGATTACTAATCGGAGGAACCGCTACCACGACAGCAGCATCGCATGCATATATGAGAAAGGAGGATGGAGGAGGTACAGACTGGCAAGACGACGGTATCGTGCATGGAGCTGGTATCGTAGAAATTGAAGCTGACAGCACTTCTTTAGTTACGCGCTTCTATAGAACAGATAGTGCAAGTGATGCTGGAGGTACAACAGACCGATTTCCAGATTGGGGAGGTACTACAATACTGCGACTTGACGATTCGTGGAATTACGCACGATATGTAACCGATAGCAATAAAGTTGCGACGACAAGCGAAGTCACTTGGGCAGACATTGTATGGGACTCTAATGCTGAAGAAGATACGGGATTTTCACGAAGCGGGGCAGATATTACCATCACAAATGCTGGCCGATATCTTGTGACGATTTCTGTTCCAACACAAATTTCAAGCGGGCGACATGAATACAATATGCGTTTGACGCTTAATAATGTCGTCGCTACTGGAACAGTGGTGTCTACTTATATGCGTGGCAACCAAAGTACAAACGATGGCGTTATGACGTACGTTGGTATTGTTGATGTTGGTGCAGGCGATGTTCTTGCAATGGAGCATATTCGAACAGAAGGTAGTAGTGCAAATTATCTCGCGGGTTCCAATATTCAAATACTCCAACTTCCAGCGGGAAACGAAACATTTATCGTCGGTGCAACAAATGGTGAAATGAACCCTGCAGTACTCACAGAATTTGCATGGGATGAGACAAACTACATTGATGGCGCAGCATTTACACACACAAATCCCACAGATTCTTATATTGACGCCGTGGTTGCCGATGACTATCTTTTGTTCGCTACCCACCATACAGCCAACGGAGGCAGTAGAACATATCCATCAGGACGATTCTCAATTGATGACGTAATAATAAATTATGGTGCTGGTGGCGAGTATAACCGTAATACTGGAACTGCAGACCAGGCTGGATACTCATTTGGAACTTTAGCAACTGGTGTGGGAGCAGGGGCTGATATAAGTCTTGAAAATATTTTTATTGAGATAGGGCAAATTAGCCAGACAGTTGATACTGGTGCAGCCAGCGGCCTTCGAATTGGTAGTGTTTTCACGGTAAATGAAGACCCATCATTTGTAAGTAACTCCGGAACAGTTTTATTTGACTCGGGAGATACGGGCGAAACAATTGCGCCGGACGGTTCTAGTTTTTATGACGTTGATTTTGACAGCGCGACGGGAGGGTGGACAACCAATACTGATGTTACCGCAACAAATAATTTTGACCTTACAAATGCAAATACATTTATTAGCGCGAACATTATTGAAGTACAGGGTTCATTTAGTAACCTTGTCGGAGGCGCACCAACAACATGGAGCGGAAGTACACTTTACCTAAATTCGGGAACAGATTATGCAATTAACACGAAATCTCTTGGAGCGGATGTATATGGATTACTCCAAGTTGGAGTGAACACCGACATTGATATGTGGAACAGCACGTCTACTATTTATACAATCAATAGCTCGGGCTCACTCTATTCTCAAGACCACAATGGGACAGACGGAGACTTATACATTTGGGGCGACTATGTAAGAAGTAGTGGAACTGATTACTGGAGCGCTGCCACAGACTTTGATGGGGCAGATCTTGCCGGAAGCGAACGGCAAGTTGATGTTTTGTTTGCAAATAATGCCACGACCACTTACTTAGGAGGAACCTTAGAAATTGTTGGAACCAGTACCGCAAGCACTACAGTCAACAATCAAGGTTCTGGGAATTATTCTGTTATCGTCGGTGGAGCAAGTACGTTAAATGCACAATATTACGCATTTAGGAATCTAAACTTAAGTGGACTTACAATCACCGGCACTCCAACAATTACATCAATGGCAGATGGCGATTTTGAACTCGCAATTGATACTGGTTCAACAATTACTCTCGGCGATACGGCTCTTGATGCAAACCCATTAATACAGATTCAAAGAGTACGCTTTGCCACGACAACACTCATTTCTGGATTTAACGTTACAGCAACTGGAACCCCCTCATCATTTTGGTGGTTTAGAAATCACTATGGAAACTTTGATGGGGAATTTTTTGATAGCGACCCCACGGGAGATCCTGGAAACGTTAGGTGGGACGATAGTGTTAACAGCGTTACAGTTTCAGGATATGTATATTCAGATGAAGCTGGGGCAGTAAGTGGCGCCTGTGATGGCGCAACACCAGTAGTTACGATAGTTGTTGATGGAGGGGCCTCCTTTACAGGAAGTTGTGCCGGTGGGGACGGTTCATTCTCTATACCAGGCGTGGGGTATACGGGCGATCCAGTTTTCACAGCATATCTAGATACAAATGGTTCTGAGCGAGCTGTTACAGTCACAAGAACGCCAACTGTGGATATTACGAATATATACCTATATGAAAATCGTGTGATTGTAAGACATGAAGACACACAACCGCTCGCCATAGAACACCTTGCTTGGTACGACTCTACGGACGATAGCGATATTCTGTATACAGCCGCAACTGGTTCCCCCGATACTCTGACAGTAAGTCCCGACAGCGAGCTTCACATATGGACCGGAAAGACTTTTATTCCTGGAGGGAACATGACGCTTGATAGCGGTGGTTCAGGAAGCTTTTTCGACGGAACACTTCACAGCGGAACAAGTACAACTCTTACATTTGCAGATGATGAAAGTCATAACATTGGCGGAAGTCTCTTCATTGATTCAACAACAATTTTTGATGCAGCAAGTACAACGATTACGTTTACAGCGACAACAACAGGAAAAATTGTTGTAGCAACATCAACTTTACAAGAAGTAATATTTAATGGAAGTGGTGGAGAATGGAATATAGCAAGTTCAACCACAATTACTAGCGACCTTACAATAACGAGCGGAACCATAATCGGTACTGCAAATATATCTATTGCCGGCGGAGATATGACAGGAAATGGAATAGCAAATAAAAGTGGCGGTACGCTAACTCTTACGGGCGATGGCAGTTTTGGAGGAAATAGCAACTGGTCACTCTTTAATCTCACTTTAGGAGATGGAATAGCTGTCGCCACGACCACAAAGAATGGAACTGGCTCAACCACAGCATCAGGAATTTTGATAATTGATACAAACCACACGCTAGACGGTGGAACTTCTGATTGGATATTTGACGGAACAGGCACACCATTTGTTATTAACGGAACGTTTGAGCCAAATAATACACTTGTTACATACGAAGGCACTGGTGCTACAAACATAACAGCTACGACATATCAAAGACTTCTTCTTGCGGCAACTGCAGGCTCTCCAACATATACAATGCAAAGTGGTGCGTTTGATATAAACGACAGTCTCACATTTGGTGACGGCACGAACAATTTAACTGTTAACGCAAATGCGAATGACCCAGTCATCATGGTGGGGGGGACTACTACAATAAATCAAAATGCAACATTTACTGCTTCAAACTCTGGCCTATACACCGCAGGAGCAAGTTGGCTTAACTATGGGACATTCACTCACTCTAATGGAACAGTTACATTTAACGCTTCAACTACAGGACACTTGATTCAAGCAAGCACTAGCCCATTCTTTAGTGTAAACATTGACAGCAGTACGGGCGGTTGGACCATTGCCGAGCACGCAACCGCAACTAATAACTTTAATCTAAATAACGCCAACGTCTTTACAGTAAACCCTAGCGTCACGCTTGAAGTCGGTGGACAATTTTATAATGGAATAGCTAGCTCAACAACAACATGGACGGACAGCACTCTTTATCTAAATTCCGGAACGATTTACACTGTAAACGTTAAGAACTATGGAGATGATTCATATGGCAATCTTCTGATTGGAAACAACACTCAAACTAGAATGTGGAACTCAACGTCCACAACTGTTACCACAGTTGGTAGTGGCTCGCATTATTCTCAAGATCACAATCTTACTGACGGAGATTTATACATTTGGGGAGATTATCAAAAGAGTTCAGGAAACGATTACTGGAGCTACGCAACTGATTTTGATGGTGCTGACATTACAGGAAGCGAAAGGAAAGTTGATGTGTACTTGGGAGACTTTGCGACCACAACTATTTCTGGAGGGACGCTTACGATTCTGGGAGGTGCCTCAGCCTCAACAACAATTCAAGGACAAGAGAGTGGTACATATGCACTGGAAGTAAGTAGCGGTACTTTCAGTGCGAGGTACTACGAGGTTAGAGATATTGATGCAACGGGTCTGGAATTTTCAGGCGCACCAACAGTAAGCGAATTATCAAATGGAGATTTCTTGTTGGAAATCGATAGCTGAAGCACAATTACTGTCGCGGGAACTGTTATTAACGCAAACAGCGGACAAACATATACAGGAAATATATTCGCAACCTCATCAGCTATAGCTGGGTCTAATGTTACGGCAACTGGAGTTTCTGTGGGGTCCTGGAGATTTACAGCATACAGCGGGAACCTTGCGGGCGAGGCGTATGACACCGATCCTGGTGGCGATCCAGGCTATATCATTTGGGATGATTCTGATTCACAGATAACTATTTCTGGAACGGTTTATACAGATGAGGGAGTAACCGCAGTGGGTGGAGCCACATGTAATGGTTCTAACCAATCAGTACAGCTTAGGGTGGCTGGAGCAGGAGCATTTAGTTCAAGCTGTGATGGTTCTGGTAATTATTCCATTTCTGGAATTACATTCTCACCAGGAGACGAAATAGCGGTGTATCTTGATGCTGATAATGGTGCAACATTTGCTGCGGCGAACATAACAGTAGACCCTGCTACAAATATTACAAACATGGATCTTTATCAGGACAGAGTAATTGTAAGGCACGAAGACTCAAATCCAATTACAAATGCTAATTTGGCGATTTGTGATAGTTCAACGTGCGATACAGACATTCCATTTAATGTAGTTGGTGCCGATTTAGATACAGATGCTGGCACAGAGTTACACATCTGGACAAATAAATCATTTGCACCAGGTGGCGACATCACATTACACGGTAATGCGGGAGCTGAACCCGACGGAACGCTTCATGTTGGAGTAAATTCTTCATTTATTACAGCACCAACTGAGACCCACACTATTGGAGGAAGCTTAAATATGTTAAATGGTGCAACTCTTACTGCAACAGATTCTACAATTACATTTAATGCATCAACGACGGGAAAAATAATCTCAGCAACTTCGTCAGCGTTCTATAACTTAACATTCAACGGATCAGGCGGTGCGTGGGCATTTCCTCCGAATACGGTTGGAGTAGATAATGATTTCACAATTACTACTGGAACGGTGACGCTTGGAAGTGCTACAACAACCGTGGGTGGTTCGTTCGATAATACTGGCGGAAGTTTTGTCCACAACAACGGATTAGTTTATCTAAGCACCACAACAGTGGGGCACACAATAGAGGCGGGTAGTTCTGATTTCTATAACCTAACACTAAATGGCTCGGTTGGTGGATGGGCTTGGCAGGATACAAACGCAACCACAAGTAATGACTTTACAATAACAAGTGCAAGTACCACATTTCCTTCTGGAACATTAGCTGTTGGAGCTTCTCTAAGCAATACTGGTGGAGTAATAAATCACAGCGTAGGAACAGTGCGTATGTATAGCTCATCTGCTGGTGAGGTGTTCAAATTAGATGGCTCTAGCGTTAATAACGCTACGTTTGATGGGTCAGGCGGATGGACATTTGAAGATTTGAATGCAACTTCTACAGGTAGTGTAAACATTCTTTCTGGTTCAGTAACAATGGCCTCAGGAACAACAGCAATTTCAGGCTCATTTGCAAATAGTGGAGGTAGTTTTGATAACGCTACTGGAACAATTAGAATTTATGGACCAAATACAGGAAACAATATACAAGCGGGAGGTTCATCATTCTATAACTTAATAATTGATGGCTACACCGGAGGATGGACTCTTGTCGGGGACGCCACAACAACCAATAATTTTGACTTAGTTAATGCAAATGATTTTACATCAGCAGGATTTGTGGAAGTACAAGGTGAGTTTTCAAATCTTGTTGGCGGCGCCTCAACCACGTGGAGTGGAAGTGAATTGTTCTTGCGCTCTGGCACAACATATAGCGTAAATACAAAAATAGCGGGAGGGGATAGCTACGACACGTTGCTGGTTGGAGGTACTGCTACAAGCACCGACATTAGTTTATGGAATAGTACGAGCACAATATATACAGTTTATGGAACGAGTTCAGTTTATTCTCAAGACCACAATACAGTAAATGGGGACCTTTACATTTGGGGAGATTATGAAAAGAGTAGTGGAACTGATTATTGGAGTTACGCCACGGACTTTGATGGAACGGATATTTCAGGAAGTCCTCGCGCAGTAGATGTCTATGTAAACGACGGCGCAACCACAACATATTCTGGTGGAACTCTAAATATGATTGGTATAGTAGGAGCTACTACAACCGTACAGAACCAAAGCGTGGGAGACTATGCGGTTCTTGTAGACGACGGAACAGTAAACTTCTCGTATTATTCATTTAGAAATTTAGATGTGCGAGGACTTGATTTGACCGGCTCGTCTGCAATTATTACTTCTCTATCAAACGGTGACTTTGAATTATCTGCAAATGGTGGAAATATGGTCTCTGTTGCCTCTACAACCATAGACAACAATCCCACACTTGTGATTACTAATACACGATTTGCTACAAGCAGTGGCATCTCATCTGGCTTTAACATGGCAAGGGACGCAACCTCAACCAACGCATGGACTATTACTAATCATTATGGCAATTATGACGGAGAGTCGTATGACGACGATGGATACGACGCTTGTGGTTCATTTGTTTGGGACGACAGTACTTGTCTGCAGGTTACCCAAGAGCACTTCAGAGTGAGAAATGATGATGGTGGAATTGGCGTTCCTGACAGCGAGTGGTATGACACAGATTGGTCCAAAAGACAGCGTATAAGAATTACCGACACTGCAGCAACCACTTCAACAAACTTGCAAGTAAAGATTGTTGTTGATTATGACTCTGATATGCAGTCTGATTTTGATGATTTGCGATTTACGGATAGTTCTGGGACAACAAGTATTGATTATTGGATTGAAGCAGTAATAGCCTCGGCATCTTCTACTGTGTGGGTTGAGGTTCCTACACTTTCTGCATCTTCTTTTGAAGATATATTTGTGTATTACGGAAATGCTGTCGCAACCGACGGTGGTGTAGGAACAACCACGTTTATTGCATTTGATGATTTTGAAGATAATGATATCGCAGAATATTCAGGAGATACCTCAGACTTTGAAACTTCTACAAGCTTTAATTATGAAGGAACATACGGCCTTGACGCTGCGGCTGGAAGCGAATCTTCCCAAACAACTGATGGCATATACAGAACCGACGGATCGAGCACATTTAATCAAAATAACACAGTGAGATTCTTCCAATATATAGATATGACAAGTGGTGGTGACGATGAACCGTGTACTCTCTTTGGTGTTCAAATTCCAGGAAGCAATAATAATAACTATGCGGTTTGTCTTGATCCATTTAACACAGACCAAATAGTAATTGCAGAGGATGTTTCTTCAGACGACGATAGCGGAACAAGTCTTGCAACAGAAAACGTTACGTTTACTACTGGTTGGTATGAAGTTGAAATTGATTGGCAGTATGCAGGAGTTATAGACGTGAACGTGTATAAGGGCGGAGCATTTTTTGCCTCAACTACCGCAACTGACACAAGCTATTCAGGTGGAGGATTTGGATTCTCATTTTGGAGCCAAAATGGGGGATGGGACTTCTTTACAGCAAGACAGTATGTAAGCTCTGACCCAACTTACACCTTTGGTCTCGAGCAGGGGCGCGCTGGAGCAAGCTGGAAAGCAGACGAAGACACGGTGTATTCAAGTCAGGTGGTGGACGAGTTGTTCAGGCTAAGGTTTACTGTAAACAATAGCGGGCCAAGCATAGTAGACCAAAATTTCAGGCTAGAAGCTTCTCCTAAAACCGGATACGCACAATGCGAATCTGTTCCAGCACAAAATTATGTTGATGTTCCGATTGATTCTGGTTGTGGAGCTGGAAACTTTGCGTGTATGTCAACATCATCAAACGTTACCAATCTTGCTGCCACATCTCAATTGCTAGGTATTCCAAGCGGATCGACATTTACAAGTGGACAGTTTGTAGAAGATCCATCAAACCAAACAGGAGACATTGATATTAACCAGAACTACTTCACAGAAGTTGAATATGCACTCAAGTTTACAGAGAACGCTTCGAGCTCTGCGTATTGTTTAAGAACAACAAACGATGGAGCTGGCCTTGATAGTTATACAAATGTAGCCGAAATTGGCATAGTACAACTTCCAATTTTGACAAACTTCACACTAAACAGCGCACAAGACATCGCCCTTGCGCCAGGAGCCACAACTACAATTTATGCCACGGGAACAGCGATAGACTTCAATGGATATGCCGACTTGGATTATGCAACCACTACTATATACAGGAGCGGTGTTGGAGTGGGATGTTCCACGGATGAAAATAATTGCTATGAAGTGGTCCAAGCTGAGTGCAGTTTCTCAAGTTGTGCTGGAAACAGTTGTGAACTGTCATGCTATGCAGACATGCAATACTTCTCTGATCCGACTGACTCAGGCATTTACTCTGCAGAGGAGTGGCTTGCCGAAATGTCGATATTTGACCAGGGAGGCTTCGAGGACACGGAAACAACCTTGGGTGTTGATGTTTTGACTCTTAGAGCAATTACATCTTCGAGCACTATTCCATATGGAACGCTTTCAGTTAACACTGACACTGGAAATTACAACGCCACCACAACTGTTACAAATGATGGAAATGACAATATAGACGTATCACTTTCTGGTACCGATATGACATTTGGAATAAGTTCAATTGACGTAACTAATCAAGAGTATTCAACGACTACATTTAATTATGGATGCGGTGTTCTATGTGCCTCTCTTACAACTACTCCAACCCAGACGGAAATTGACCTAGTAAAGCCAACTTCAAGCACCTCACCAATTAAGGATGATATTTATTGGGGAGTATTTGTCCCAATTGGTACAGCAGGAGCAACGCACGAGGGCCAAAACACGTTTACAGCAGTGGCCGATTAAATGTACACAGCAAATATTATTGAAAGGGAATAGTAATATGCAAAAGTGGTATCATAAAAATACAGATATGAAAATCCGCAAGAAACAAAACAGCGCTTTTGTGCTCCTTTTGGGTATGTTTCTTGGTGTTTTCTTGACCACCAGCCTGCCTTCTGTGTGGGCACAATTTCCTGATATGGTTGCCCCAGAAATTGTTGATGTTGAGATAGCAGAACTAGAAGAAACAGAAGCTACTATTATATGGAAGACAAATGAGGACTCTGATTCATTAATTAACTATGGTCTACAAGACAACTATGGCATCGTTCGCGACCCGCTTCCTGACAGGATCGGCCATGAAATAGTATTAGATGGACTTGACCCCTCAACGACATACCATTTTCGGGTGGTTTCTATAGACGAAGCAGGAAACCAAGCGATTTCCGGTGACTTTAAATTTACCACTCCAGGTATTGTTGTAGAAGACATCGAGCAGGTTCCAACTGTAGAGGAGCAGGCGATAGTAGAGCAGGTGGTAGAAAAAATTCAACAGATTGAGACAACAGAGGCTGCTGAAATCATTAAAGAACAGCTTGAAATTCAAATAGAAGGTGTCACAGAAGACCTTACCATTATTGGTCCACCCGAAGTAAAGGTTTTCACAAATCGTGCAATAGTAACTTGGACCACAGATCGCGCCTCAAACTCTGCTGTTTCATTTGTAAGTACGACGAACTATAATCCACTTTCTTCAAATCCATATGAATTTACGCAATTAAGTGATGATTCTTCCGTAACGGAGCACCAAGTTGAAGTAATCGGACTAACTCCGTTTACTGAATACCATTTCCAAGTTTCTTCCACTGATGAACTTGACATTACTGGTAGAAGTGGAGACTTTACCTTTAAAACAAAAGCAGTTTTGCCCGAAATTTTGAATCTCCGAACATTGAAAGTAGAAGAAACAGCAGCAACACTTGCGTGGGACACAACCGTGCCAGCTTCGACAATTATAGAATATGAAGATTTAGACACGGGCGAGAAGCGCTCTGTTGGTGACCCGTCACTTATTTCAGACCACCAGCTTCGTATTTCAGACCTTACTCTTGGTACACAATATAGAGCAACTGTTGTTGCAGAAAATGCAGGTGGAGATAGGGTTAGAAGCGATCCTATTACTTTTGTTACGGTTCGTGACAAGGAGCCCCCAATTATTTCAAATGTGACAAACGAATCGACGTTGTTCCCAGGAGACGAAGCTAGAATTCAGACTATTGTTGCCTGGGCTACCGACGAGCCTTCAGTATGTATCTTTAATTATAGAGAAGGAATTGCTCCAGGAGTTGACGCAAATACCATAGACCCTGAAGATGAAAACCCTCTTGAGCGTCACGTTCAAGTAATTGTTGAGTTTAATCCATCAACTGTATACAAATTCTGGATTACATGTACGGACCCTTCAGGAAATGAGGCAAGGACAGAGGACTTTGTGCTCTTCACTCCTACAAAAGAAAAGAGCATCATCGATATCATTATTGAAAACTTCGAAGCAAGTTTTGGATGGGTAAAGAATATAGGACTGTAAATATAATGAATAGGGGAACGATAAAAAAGAATAAATTAACTATAGTGGCGCTTGGAGACCTCTCGTTCGCGCGGTTTATAGGATTTTGTCGAAATAACGTAAAGGTCGGGAACCAATTTATGAAAAGTGGTGTGAGTGTGACTCGAGATACAAGAGTTACTAAGCTCGCCCTGCTCGCTAACTAACCTCTAATAATGGCCAGACCATATATATTAGCAAAAGATTTAGAGATTACGTATAACGTTGGTAAACAAAATGAGTTTAAGGCTCTTACCGGCGCAAATACTGATATTTATAAAGGGGAATATATTATTCTCTTTGGTCCTTCAGGAAGCGGAAAGTCTACCCTGATGTATACCATTATGGGCTCACTTCCCCCAAGCGGTGGCTCACTTCTTGTGGGCGGTGATGATATTTATGCATACGAATCAGAACGCAGAGTGTTTTATCAGAGAAATATCATGGGTATTATTTATCAGCAGTTCAATTTGATCCCATCACTTTCTGTGCGCGACAATGTTGCACTGCCGCAGATATTTGCAGGTATTGATAAAAAAACTCGTGACAGAAGAGCTCAAGCAATTCTTGATA
>Ga0255052_10000474_pt1 | contig 32562 bp, 33 predicted proteins | sample JV7_2_21_MG_FD_188632 | JGI IMG/M metagenome (GOLD analysis project Ga0255052, IMG submission 188632) | Seawater microbial communities from Jervis Inlet, British Columbia, Canada - JV7_2_21 | ecosystem: Environmental > Aquatic > Marine > Inlet | place: Canada: British Columbia | collected...
CGAAACAGTTAGGTCGATCGTTTGCAGAATCATAGCCGTAGCTATGGTTCAAGAAGGATCGGCCGAAATGTGAAGCCAGATGCTGTGCAAAACCGGATAGGACAAACTGTAAAGCCAGAAACACCTAAAAACACTCTCAAACGCTTGATGATACGACGACAAATCATTTTACGGTCCGCCTTGGTGAAATGTCCGGGTTAAACTGGTCCTTGGCCCCACGGACCGGTTATTGCGAACGTAACACCCGGACTATACAGGTTGGCAAACATCCACTGCCCATCGGCTGAAAAACAAACGCCTGCCCATTCACTGCTGGCTGCAGTTTTCCTTAAATCATGACCACCGTAGGTGGCTTTCAGATCAGGATTGGTCTGGCAAAACGCAAATAATCCACCGTCCCCGCTCAGACCGGCAATGTACTGGCCCCTGGTAAACAAACCAAGCCGGTCCTCGCATATCATCAGGCTGCCGTTGGGGCTGACGATAATATTGTCAGGGCCGGAAAAACCGTTACGGCCATCCGCTTCAAAAATCAATTCTATTGTTTCCCGGGCCAGGTCCAGTCTGAAAATCTGTCCGGCCCCGGCATGACCACCCGCCTTGGATGTAAAGTAAATTGATTTTTCAAAATAAGCGCAACCCTCGAGTGACAGAAAGGCCGTGGCGCCTGCAGCCATTCCCTGGGCTACAACACCCGTCCCGTCATGGGTGCCCGGTCTATGGCCCTGCCCGGGTTCAGGAATGTCCACCCAGGATACCGTCATTGGGCTTCCCAGAGGCACCGATGTAACCAACTCCGGTCGGTCCGCCACATTCAACATCTGCAATTTGCCACCCGCTTTCAGTTTTCCCGGAACATCGGGCAAATAGCGGTAAAGACCGGCATGTGGGCTACGGTCCTCGGTCATATAGACCACGCCGGATTCCGGTTCGACCGCCACCGCTTCGTGGTACATCTGTCCCATCGCAATAATCGGTTCCGGGTTTGGTTCTCCGCCGGGATGTACTTCAAACACGTAACCGTGAGGCTTTTTCGCATTTTTGAGATGCCACAGCCTTTGCCTGGTCTCAATCCCGTGATGCATCAGTTCAGGGGTCACCGGAGCCTCTTCACAGGATAACCAGGTACCCCACGGGGTTATCCCTCCGGCACAGTTATTGACGGTTCCGGCCAGGCTGATTTTTGAATCAACCAACTGCTCGCTGCGGGTATCAAACTTCAGGGTCGAGGTGCCACCCCCGGTGACATCCCAGGCTTTTTTCGGATCACCCAACGGACCCGAGGAGCCGCGTAATTCATGATTGCGTATCAGGGTAACGATGCCGTCCTGGTCATCCACCACGCCCATACCATCACAGGCTCGCGGGCTGGTGTAACCATCACCCAGGGCCTCACCGGCCCAGGCAAACGTCTGGTAACGAAATCCCCGCGGCAGTTTCAGCAGCGGCAGTCCGCTGGTCTGGTCATCAACAGTTTGCAGGGCACCCAGTGCCGGGTGTAACCCCGGGGGCTGGCCTTGCTTTGCCAGGCGGGACCACGCCGTCAGCCCCAGGCCCAGGCCACCTGTGGCGAGCAAGCCGTATTTCAGAAAACTTCGTCTGTCGGAAAATTCCATGTTGATGCTCTTGTCAGGAAAACCCACCTGGTGGCATACGCCCCTGGAGACCGCCCATTTTGCGCATCATCTGTTTCATACCGCCCTTGCCAAACTTCTTCATCATGCGCTGCATCTGCGAAAACTGTTTGAGCATCCGGTTGATATCCTGGATCTTTGTACCGGAACCGGCAGCAATACGTTTTTTACGTGAGCCACGGATAATATCCGGGAAACGCCTTTCCTGTCGTGTCATGGAATTGATGATGGCAACCATGTGGAGGGTCTGCTTGTCGTTCACGCGATTTTTGACCTGCTCTGGCAATTCACCCATGCCAGGCAGCTTGTCCACCAGGTTTCCCAAACCGCCCATGGTTTGCATCTGTTCGAGTTGGCTGCGAAAATCATCCAGGCTGAAGCCCTTGCCCTGTTTGATTTTTCGGGCCAGTTTTTCGGCTTTTTCCTGGTCTACGTGTCGCTGGACGTCCTCAACCAGCGACAACACATCACCCATACCAAGGATTCGCGAAGCGATGCGTTCGGGGTGGAATGGCTGCAGCGCTTCGGTTTTCTCACCCGTACCGACAAACTTGATCGGCTTGCCGGTTACCTGTCTGACGGAAAGCGCTGCACCGCCGCGCGCATCGCCGTCGGTCTTGGTCAGGATCACGCCCGTCAGGGCCAGTGCTTCATTAAAGGCCCTGGCAGTATTGGCGGCGTCCTGACCGGTCATGCTATCGACCACAAACAGGGTCTCATGCGGTTGCACCGCTGCATGCAACTGCTGGATTTCCTCCATCATGGCCGCGTCCACATGCAAACGACCGGCGGTATCAACAAGCAATACATCAGCAAACTGCCGCCGTGCCGCATCCAGTGCCTGCCTGGCAATATCAACGGGCCGATCGCTTGACGAAGAAGGTTGAAACAACACATCCACCTGCCCGGCCAGTGTTTTCAGTTGCTCGATAGCTGCGGGCCGGTACACGTCGCAACTGACCACCATGACTTTCTTTTTGGCCTGCTCTTTTAAATGCCTGGCCAGCTTTGCTGTCGTTGTGGTTTTACCCGACCCCTGTAAACCAGCAAGCAAAACAACGACGGGCGGGCTCGCCCGAAGATCGAGGGCTTCGTTTTCCTCGCCCATGACCTGGACCAGTTCGTCATGAACAATCTTGACCAGTGCCTGCCCGGGTTGCAGACTGCCGATGACCTCCTGACCAAGCGCCCGTTCCCTGACCTGCCCGATAAAGGACTGCACGACCGGTAAGGCAACGTCCGCTTCCAGTAATGCGATGCGGACTTCGCGTAACGTTTCCCTGATGCCATCCTCTGTCAAGCGCCCCTTGCCACGCAGCTTTTGCATGGTTTGGCTCAGTCGTTGCGTCAAGTTGTCAAACATTATGTACTCCGGTATTCAGCAGTCGGGTATTATACCGGTTGAGCGTGTCAAATTGATTGCAGGATTAGCCATGCATGACAAGATTTTATTGATCACAGCAGCCTGTTACCTGTTGGCCGTGATTTTCCTTTACGCCGCGGTGGCGGGGGGATCTGGCACCAAGCGGGCCATCGCGGCAGGGTTTACATTAACCGGTGTTGTACTGCATACCTGGGCGGAAATACAGCACTGGTTGATACCGGTATCGCCGCACATTAGCTTGCTGAATGTGCTGTCACTGTGCGCGTTGGTGACCATCGCCATCCCGCTAAGCACCTATCCGTTGCGTAAGAATCTTTTTGACACCAGCCTGGTCGCTTTGCCATTGGCAATTGTGATCCTGATCGCCGAGTGGTCGCTCGTCGCACCCGTTCTGGAAATATCGGAAACCGCGGCGGGGATCAAAGTGCATATCATTACTTCCGTGATCGCTTTTGGCGTGCTCAGTGTTGCCGGCGTGTACGCCGTGTTCGTTATATTGATCGACCATCTTTTGCGCCGGCACAGCTTCAATAAACTGGTACAAACCCTGCCTGCGCTGGAAACGCTGGAAGAGTTACTGTTCCAACTGATCAGGGCCGGCTTCGTCATATTGACGGTCTCGTTGGTCACCGGATTGATTTATGTAGATGATCTGTTCGGACAACACCTGGGCCACAAGACCATCCTGTCGATACTCGCCTGGTTTGTTTTTGCATTACTGTTGTGGGGACGATGGAAAAGGGGTTGGCGTGGGCGGGTTGCCGTACGCATGACACTCGCGGGTATAGTATTGTTGCTGTTATCCTACTTCGGCAGCAAGCTGATACTGGAAGTCGTGTTGCAGCGCAGTTGGCATACTTGACCGGAAACAGAGGAACATAACACCGTTTTGGACGATATTCCGCTAGGCAGTCTCTACACGGCGCTGTTTATCCTGATTATTCTTTCCGGTTTCTTTTCCAGTTCGGAAACCGGCCTTATGGCCATCAACCGTTATCGCCTGAAACACTTGGCCAATAGCGGCCACCGTGGCGCCCGCCTGGCCCAAAAACTGTTGACCCGGCCCGACCGTCTTATCGGCCTGATATTGCTGGGCAACAACATGGTCAATATCCTCGCAGCGTCCATTGCCACCGTGATTGCGATGCGTCTTTTTGGTGACAGCGGTATCTGGATATCGACCATGGTCATGACCGTCGTGGTGTTGATTTTTGCCGAAGTGGCACCCAAAACGGTCGCCGCCGTGCATCCGGAGAAAATCGCATTCCCAGCCTCGTTTGTACTGGTCGTGTTGCTCAAGCTGCTTAATCCGTTGGTGTGGCTGGTCAATTCGTTCGCCAATCTGCTGCTGAAACCATTTGGTGTGAAAACCGATGTTGAGGCGCTGGAGCGTCTGAACCGGGAGGAGTTACGTACGCTTGTGACCGAGGGTGGACACATTTCCAATGACCACCAACGGATGGTGGTGAATATTCTTGATCTCGAACACGCGTCTGTTGAAGACGTCATGGTGCCGCGCGGCGAGATTGTCGGTATTGACCTTGATGATGACTGGTCTGACATCCTGAACCAGTTGACGCAAACGGTTTATACCCGTCTGCCGGTATACCGGGAGAGCATTGATGATGTCGTTGGCCTGCTTCACATCCGCACCATCATTTCAAAGCTATCCCTGGGTGGCCTGCGTTTTGAAGACCTGCAGCGATCCGTACGAAGCTCCTATTTTGTTCCCGAGGGTACATCCCTGACGCGGCAACTGCTTGAATTCCAGAGCAAGGAGCAGCGCATGGCGCTGGTCGTTGACGAATACGGCGATATCCAGGGGCTGGTAACGCTGGATGACATACTGGAAGAAATCGTCGGTGAATACACACCGGAGGGCCGCGGAAGGTCACGCACCATGCGACGTATGGATGACGGTAATTACCTGGTGGACGGCTTCGTGAGTGTTCGAACGCTTAACCGGCGCCTCGACTGGAACCTGCCATTTGACGAGGCCCATACCCTCGGGGGGCTGTTGATAGAGGAGTTGGAGGCCATCCCGGAAGGAAAATGCAGCATCCAGATCGGTCCGCATATTCTGACCATCGTTGATATCCGGGATAATGTCATCCACAAAGTACTGGTCAAACCTGATCGGGTTCAATACCGCTGAGGTGCAATATGCGGGCTAAAAGACCGCGGCCATGGCTTCATCAAGGTCATTGACCGCGTTGATTGTCATATTTTCGATTTTCAATCTTGGTTGATTGGCTTTCGGAATGATCGCGCGGCTGAACCCGAGACCCGCAGCCTCTTTCAGACGCTCTTCGCCGTTGTAAACCGGACGGACTTCTCCAGACAGGCCAACTTCACCAAATACCACTGTTTTTACCGGTAATACGCGATCACGAAAACTGGAGAGTATCGCCAGTATTAACGGCAGGTCAGAGCCCGTTTCCGTGATCCGCATCCCTCCAACCACGTTGGCAAAAACGTCCTGGTCACCGAGGCTGACGCCACCATGCCGGTGCAGGACTGCCAGCAGCATGGAAAGACGGCTGTGATCCAGCCCGATCGTAACCCTGCGCGGATTGGCAAGGTGGCTTTCATCCACCAGCGCCTGTAGTTCCAGTAACATCGGACGGGTACCCTCGCGGATAACGGTAATCACACTGCCCGGGGCCGGCGTCGAATGGCCGGAAAGAAAAATTGCCGATGGATTACTGACCTCTTTGAGGCCGCGACCGGTCATCGCGAATACACCCAGTTCATTGATCGCGCCAAAGCGGTTTTTGAACGCGCGGATCACCCGGTAACGGCTGCCTTCATCGCTTTGAAAGTACAGCACGGCATCCACCATATGCTCGAGGATGCGCGGTCCGGCCAGGGAACCTTCCTTGGTGACGTGGCCAACCAGCACCATGGCACAATTCATTTGCTTGGCATAACGCACCAGTGCAGCCGCGGTATCTCTGACCTGCGAAACAGAGCCCGGTGCAGACTGCACCTGGTCCGTATACAGGGTCTGGATGGAATCGACCACCACCAGCCCCGGTTTCTCCTGATCCGCAATCGCCAGGATCTGTTCGACATTGGTCTCCGTCAGGCACCGTAATGCACCTGCATCAACACCCAGCCTGTTTGCGCGCATGTTGATCTGCTGCAGGGATTCCTCACCGCTGACGTACAGACACTTTAGCTGCCCCATCAGCCCCGCGAGGACCTGCAACAGCAGTGTCGACTTGCCGATACCCGGATCACCGCCGATCAGGATTACGGAACCCGGTACGATCCCCCCACCCAGAACACGGTCCAGTTCATTGATCCCGACACCGATTCTCGAGACCTTCTGATCTGAGACCGCTGCCAATTCCGTCACCTGCTGATTGCTACCGCCAGCGTAACCCCTCATACGTGATACACCACCAGCCGCCGCGGCCCGGAACTCCTTCACCGTATTCCAGGCCTGGCAGTCGGGGCACTGTCCAGCCCATTTACTCAACTCGCTTCCGCAATCAGTGCAATAAAAAGTAGATTTCGCTTTTGCCACGTCAGGTTCTCATTTAATTGTGTTCTTGTAGCAGATCAGGCCCGTGACCTCCAGCCCAAGACAAAAAAAAGCATATTATCTACAATGCACCCTGGTCAGTACGATATTACCCAACCATCGGTCAGGATCATCATTGCATGCCTAAACCACAAGACCAGCAACTAATCGGCGAGTCCCCGGCATTCCTGGAGGTACTCGAGCACGTGTCCCGCGTGGCACCGCTTAATCGGCCTGTGCTGGTTATCGGCGAGCGCGGCACCGGCAAAGAGCTGATCGCTGCACGGATACACTACCTGTCCGGGCGTTGGGACAACCCGCTGATCAAGATGAACTGTGCGGCGTTGGCCGAATCATTGCTCGAAACTGAATTGTTTGGGCACGAAGCCGGCTCGTTCACCGGTGCCGGCAAGAGACGGCTGGGACGATTTGAGCTGGCAAACCGGGGCAGCCTTTTTCTGGACGAACTCTCGAGCACATCATCCGGTGTTCAGGAAAAAATACTGCGCGTGATCGAATATGGTGAATTCGAACGGGTCGGAGGCAGCGAAACCATACGCACAGATGTGCGTATCATTGGCGCGACCAACGAAGACCTCCCCAAACTGGCTGAACAGGGGAAGTTCCGCGCTGACCTGCTCGATCGACTGGCTTTTGATGTCATTACGCTGCCGCCTTTGCGGGAACGGCTGCGTGACATCCTGAAGTTGGCGGAGCATTTTGCGATCAAGATGACGGGCGAACTGGGCAGGGAACTGTTCAATGGCTTCAGTGAAACAGCAAAAGATACCTTGCTGTCATACCCCTGGCCGGGAAACGTCCGTGAATTGAAAAATGTCGTGGAGCGGGCCGTTTATACTGCCCAGGAAGAAGACCAGCCGGTGTCCGAAATTGTGTTTGACCCGTTTGAATCTCCCTGGAGGCCGGGCAATGGATCGCAAAACATCGAATCCGAAGTGCCGAATTTTTCGGGTGAGCCCTATGACTTCAAGCAATGTATCCAGGACGAAGAAATGCGCCGGATCAACAATGCTCTTGAACACTGCCGTTTCAACCAGAAAAAAACCGCCGAATTCCTTGGGATGACATATCATCAGCTTCGTGGTTACCTGCGCAAGTACGACTTGACTGAAAACGAGGCATAACCCGCATATCGCACCAATATGCGGTTCAGACTCTGGTCCGGGGAACCCGGCCGGTGACACCACATATAAGTTCATAAGGCACCGAACCAGCCCACGGCGACACTGTCTCGACCGGAAGTCCTTCGCCCCACAATACAACCGGGTCTCCGATAACGGCATCCTCGTGGCCGCGCAAGTCCAGCGTGATCAGATCCATGGACACCCGTCCTGCAAGACCGGCCTTCCTGCCGTTGACCAGGACCGGTGTGCCATTGCGTAGATGCCTCGGGTAGCCGTCACCATATCCAATCGCGGCAACACCGACACGCATGTCTTCGGGGCATTGGTATCCCGCGGCATATCCAACGGTTTCGCCCTTGCTGCAGGTATTGATGGCGACCAGTTCGGTGCTCAGTGTCATGGCTGGTTTCAGACCAATTTCGGCCGCCGAACGGCTCGAATCGGGAGATATCCCGTAAAGCAGGATTCCGGGCCGGACGATATCCCTGTGTGACCGGGGGAAATTCAACACACCAGCCGAATTGGCCAGCGACTGTTCGGCTTCAAGACCCCGCGTCACCGCATCAAAGTGTTGCATCTGTGTGTCGGTCATCGGGTTGGCAGGCTCATCAGCACAGGCAAAATGTGTCATTAGGACGACTGAGCCTTTAGCTGCGAGGGACGTCAACTCGGAAAACACCGCCGCTGCTTCCCGCAATGGAAACCCGAGTCGGTGCATGCCGGTATCGAGCTTTAACCAGACCCTGCTGCAGTTGCCCAGCCCCCGCTGTTTGATCATCTCCAGCTGCGCCCGGTGGTGTATGACCATTTCGGTATCCAGGGAAAGCGCGAGATCAAATTCCTCAACACTGGCGAATCCTTCCAGCATCAACAGACGACCGCTCCAGCCATCGGCCCGCAATCTGCCGGCTTCACCGGAGGTCGCCACCGCCAACAGATCCGAAGACCGCAAAGCTGAGGCCACCCGAGTGATGCCGTGCCCGTACCCATCAGCCTTGACCACGGCGGCAATCTTGCTGCGCGGCGCAAGCCCGCTGACTATCTTGAGATTATGCTCGATTGCTGACAGGCTGATGCTGGCAATGGTATTGCGGCTCATGGGGTGAGTGGCCGAAAAAAATCATTCACACCCCAAAACTCAGGGGTGTTCATATTGATAAATATTTTCCGGCGCCAGGTTGACAAACCGCAGCCACTGCCCCTGGAACGCCAGGTGGACCCTGCCTGTTGAACCATTGCGGTGCTTGCCGATGATTATTTCTGCCTTGCCTTTTTCACTGGTTTCCGGGTTATAAATCTCATCCCGGTAAATAAACACAATCAGGTCGGCATCCTGCTCGATCGCACCGGATTCCCTCAGGTCGGCCATGACCGGTCGCTTGTTGGGCCGTTGCTCCAGGGCACGATTGAGCTGGGACACTGCAACCACGGGCACATTGAGTTCCTTGGCAATTGTCTTGAGCGACCGTGAAATTTCAGCAATCTCGGTCGCACGGTTTTCCCGCGTATCCGGCACGGCCATCAGTTGCAGGTAATCCACTACGATCATGTCGATATCATGTTCGCGCTTCAACCTGCGCGCCCTGGCCCGCAGCTCGGCAGGTGACAACGCCGGTGTATCATCGATAAATATTTTGCATTTGTGCAGCAGGTTCATGGCCGACGTGAGTTTCGGCCAATCCAGGTCATCGAGCGTACCGGTCCGTATGCGGTTTTGTTCGATCTGACCCAAAGATGAAAACAGCCGCATGACCAGTTGCAATGATGCCATTTCCATGCTGAATACGGCCACTGACTTGCCGTGTTTAATGGCGGCATTTTCGACAAGATTCATGGCAAACGTCGTTTTACCCATGGCGGGCCGACCGGCGACAATGATCAGGTCCGAAGGCTGCAGCCCCGCGGTCAGACGGTCAAACTCCTGGTACCCGGTGGGAATGCCGGTAATATCACCCTCAAACGCACTGAGTTCTTCAATCTTGGCCATGGCCTCCGGCAGCGCGTCCTGCACGGACATGAATCCTGCCCCACGGCGGCTGCCCTTGTCTGCAATGGCAAACACCAGGCGTTCTGCTTCTTCCAGCAGGGTCTGGCTTGCCCGGCCGTCGGAGGAAAATGCACTCGAAGTGATTTGTTCGCCGACATCGATCAGGTTCCGGAGAATGCTTCTTTCACGCACGATATCCGCGTATGCGGCTACATTGGCTGCACTGGGTGTGTTGTTGGCCAGTTGGGAGACGTAGGCGCCGCCATCAACCTGGTCGGATTTGCCGTGTGATTCGAACCATTCGCTGATGGTCACGGCATCGCAAGGCTGACCCGATTCATGCACTTCGCTGATCGCCTGAAAGATCAAACGGTGGTCTTCGCGGTAAAAATCGGCCTGGGTGATGATATCGGCAACCTGGTCCCATGCGACGGAACTCAACATCAGGCCACCCAACACGGCCTGTTCGGCCTCCAGCGAATGTGGCGGGACTTTCAGACTCTCAACGGTCGCCAGTTTTGGTGTGGGCATAACCAGGGTTCACAGATATGAAATACAAAAAAAACTGCAAACCACCCAATGGCGGTTCGCAGTTCAGAGCATAGATGCTGCAGCAATCTGCCGCAAGCGCCGAAGTGTTTATTCCGGGTTTACGATCACCTTGACCAGGGTCTCGACATCCGCGTGCAATTGCACAACAACGTCAAACTCTCCGGTCGCCCTGATCGGACCCTCACCCATGATCACTTCACTCTTGGTGATTTCATGACCAAGGTTTGAAACGGCTGCCGCGATTTCACGCGGACCAATCGAGCCGTATAAACTGCCTTCCTCACTGGCGTTTGCAGTCAGTTCAATGATCACCTCGGCCATTCCGGCCTGTCGTGCCTGCGCCTTGCCGAGCTTGTCCTGGGCAACGGCTTCCAATTCATCCCGGCGGGCTTCGAACTGCGCAAGATTTTCTTTGGTTGCAGGTACGGCCTTGCCCTGTGGTACCAGGTAATTCCGTCCAAAACCGGCTTTTACCTTGACCAGGTCTCCCAGGTCTCCCAGGTTTGATACTTTTTCAAGCAGGATCAGATCCATTTCAGTTCTCCCTGATTATCACTGATTATCGGTGTAGGGGAGCAAGGCCAGAAAACGCGCCCGTTTGACCGCGGTTGCCAACTGACGCTGGTACCTGGCCTTGGTGCCGGTAATGCGGCTGGGTACTATTTTTCCAGATTCACCGACATACTGTTTCAGTATGCCAAGATCCTTGTAATCGATCTCTGCTATCCCATCAGCCGTAAAACGGCAAAATTTTCTGCGACGAAATTGACGTGCCATGATTATTCTCCCCCCTCTGGTTTGGTTTCAGTGTCTTCAGTAACGACGGCTTCGGGTGGGGTCGCAACCTCATCTTCGGACGCAGCATCGTCCGCCTCGGCCTCAACAGTTATTTCAGCGCTGTCCGTTGCAGTGCTGTCCACTTCGCTCTCCTGGACAGACGCGTGCTGCTTCTCAGTTGTCAATTCTTCCGGTGATGTTTTTCCCGAGGACCGGTCTTTTGACGATCGTTCTTCCGAGCCTTCAGCACGGCGACGATCGCCATGCTCACGGCTGGAACGGTCTTTTTCTTCCCTGGCCTTGAGCATTTCAGACTGTTCCGTTATCGCTTCCTGCCTGCGTATCGTGAGATGACGCAATACCGCATCGTTGAAACGGAACACACTTTCCAACTCAGTGAGTGTATCGCTGCCGCACTCGATGTTCATCAGTACATAGTGCGCTTTGTGAAGCTTGGCGACAGGATATGCGAGCTGCCTTCGACCCCAGTCCTCCAGGCGATGAATATTGCCTTTCTTTTCTTCGATCAGGCTACGGTAACGTTCCAGCATGGCCGGAACCTGCTCACTCTGGTCCGGATGAACCAGAAAACAGATTTCATAATGACGCATTATTAACTCCCCGTGGATTTTCAAGTCCCGGCTAAACCCGGGGCTTTCAAAGCCTCCGCTGACCCAACCACTGGGCGCGTAAGGCAAGGATAAATCGCTCTGTAAGACACAAAGCCGACGGATTATATCAGCGTGGGATTATAGCTGGCAAGACCTGTATTTCGGTGTTTCAGGAAATGGTAAAACTTTCTCCGCAACCACACTCATCCGTGGCGTTGGGGTTATCAAATTGAAAAGTTCTGTTGAGCCCGCTTGCAATGAAGTCGATTTTTGAGCCCTGCAAATAGGGCAGGCTATCCCGGTCGATGACGATTTTGACACCCTTGTCCTCGAACACCTTGTCATCAGTCTCGACTTCGGAGGCCATCCTGACGTCATATGCCCATCCTGAGCAGCCGGTTTTTCTCACCCCGAGACGCAACGCCAGCCCGCCTTCTTTTTCAAGAAAATACTTCACGCGCTTTGCTGCTGTATCGCTTAATTGGATGCTCATTTTGCCTGTACCATAAAATTGAATTTTTAACGCATTGGCCTAAAACACTGTGCGCACTGCCCCGGGTGACTTATCATCTTGGGCCATTTCATCAGAGATCAACCATAACATCATGTCAGCGGTCAGTGTAAAGCAAGTACTCAATGGAGAAATCCCGATCGGAACCACGGTCAGGGTTAAGGGCTGGGTACGAACCCGCAGAGATTCCAAGGCCGGCTTCTCTTTCATTTCCGTACATGACGGATCGTGTTTCGATCCCGTCCAGGTCGTCGCACCGGCTGAACTCGCCAATTACAGCGATCAGATCCAGAAACTCACCACCGGCTGTGCTGTCATTTGCACCGGTGAGCTGGTTGAATCACAGGGCCGTGGCCAGAAATTTGAGATCCAGGGTAGCAATGTGGAGGTATCCGGCTGGGTTGATGACCCTGATACCTACCCCATTCAACCGAAACACCACAGTTTTGAGTTCCTGCGTGAGGTCGCACATCTGCGTCCGCGCACCAATACGTTTGGCGCCATTGCACGGGTGCGGCATGTCGCCGCCCAGGCGGTGCACCGGTATTTCCATGAACGTGGCTATTACTGGATCAATACGCCGATCATTACCGCATCGGACGCGGAAGGTGCCGGGGACATGTTTCGTGTGAGTACGCTGGATTTGACCAATCTGCCGCGTAAGGAAAACGGTGATATTGACTACGAGCAGGATTTTTTCGGCCGCGAAACCTTCCTTACGGTTTCCGGGCAACTGAATGTCGAGGGCTACTGCCTGTCACTTTCGAACGTGTACACCTTTGGCCCGACGTTCCGGGCGGAAAACTCCAATACCGCAAGACACCTCGCCGAATTCTGGATGATTGAGCCGGAAATCGCCTTCGCCGACCTCGATGACCTGGCTGATCTTGCCGAGGATTTTTTGAAATACATTTTCAAGGCCGTGCTGAATGAATGTCCGGAAGATATGGCCTTTTTTGCCAAGCGGATAGAACCCAAGGCGATTGAGCGACTGGAAACGCTTATCGCTGCCCCCTTTGTACGGCTGAATTATGCCGAGGCGATTGAAATCCTGAAGACTTCCGGGAAGAAGTTCGAATTCAAACCCGAATGGGGTCTCGATCTGCAAACCGAACACGAGCGCTACCTGACCGAAAACCATTTCAATGCGCCGGTGGTAGTCAAAAACTACCCAACTGAAATCAAGGCATTCTATATGCGCCTGAGTGACGATGGCAAAACAGTGGCTGCCATGGATGTACTGGCACCGGGCATCGGCGAAATCATTGGCGGTTCACAACGTGAAGAACGTCTGGATGTATTGCAACGGCGGATGGCGGAACACGGAATGGATGCAAAAACCTACAACTGGTATGTTGATTTGAGACGTTATGGAACCGTTCCACATGCAGGTTTTGGGCTTGGCTTTGAACGCTTGATCAGCTATATCACCGGGATGGCCAATATTCGCGACGTCATCCCCTACCCGCGTATTCCGGGCCGGGCAGACTTTTGATGCACCTGTGATTGTTGGACCACCGCCCGGTTCACAAGTCCTTTCGGGACCGCCAACACAGATGACGGGTAAAAAAGTGGGCACAAAAAAAAAGGCGACCCGGATAACATCCTTGTTACCCCTGGCCGCCTTGCGGACGTGTCGCCACCCGCCAATTGCCTCCTTGCAGTCAAGGTTTCGCAGTTCCCTTTGCTAACGAAAAAGTGGTCTTCCTTGTCTTTTTCGTACCTCGATGGACACACTATAGCCAACTTTGGCTAAAAGCACAAGTGTCTATTTACATTTCTGTCTAAATTCTTTTTTGGCTAAAAGCGAACTTGTCTATAGACAGGGCTGGCTATATTTGATATTTTACGCTTGGGAGTGTGAATTGGTGCGCTCCGGGGCAGTGAAACAGACCTCAATTTGCATCATTTTATGACCCTTAGTGAACTGGATTAGCTGGTCACAATATGTAACCAGGCAGAGAAGCCGGAGCAGGACGCACCGGTTAAGTGACAGGGATGTCGTAACAACAGCGGGCCGTGAACGGTCTGTCTGTAGCTCACACGGAAATCTGTGTGAATGGTCTGCAAGGAACGGACTTTACAGACGTTGTGTGTTCAGAATGCGAAAAGGTTCTGCCTTTTTCGCCCTGCGACTGGTGCCCACAAGGATGGTGGGCACCAGTATTTAACTCTTAATACGGAGTCTGCTTAGGCAGATCGCGTGTTTTTGAAAGTGTAAAACGAAAGGAAGCAATTGAAAAAAGCCGTGCAAGTCATTGAATAAAGTACTATCCTACGGGTGGGTGTCTTTAACGCCCGTACCTGCCACCAAGCGGTTGCAGATATATGGCTTGCCAGGAAAAGGAAATCATCTAGATATATAGGGAATTTTGGGAAGTTTTTATGTCAAGTAATCCACAACACATAAGACATGAAATGATGATTGAGAACAATGCTGTCCATCAGGTGTTGCCCTTGCTTTTTAGAAAAATAGTGCGTCTAGTGATCGGAACCATATCTTTTCCAGTGTTTGCCGAATTGCTTAAGTCTATATATGTCGATGAAGCAAAAAGAAAACTAATGAATAGTGGCTCCAAACCAACGAATAGCGCTCTTGCGTTGTTTACCGGTCTTGATACTCGAGTTGTTAGTACAATTTTAAAAAACAACCAAACTCCTAATTCAATACCAGCTGCTGCTAATCCGGAGAATGAATTGATAGACATTTGGAATAGCGATGTCTCGTTTCAAGACTTGGAAACAGGCGAGCCAGCCATATTGCCGATTGAAGGAAAAGGTAGAACCTTTCAATCGCTAGTACTTAGAGCAATAGGAAGAAACATCACTGTTAAAACAGTTTTGGATCGCCTTTTAGCTGGAGGAACTGTTCAGATAGTTCAAGGCGATATACCCCGGGTGAAACTGATTTCAAAATTTTATAACCCAATTTCTTCCGATAATGCAAAATCAACCGAAATAGGTTTACTTGAATCATCTAGAGTTCTTTCAGCAGTTTTGCATAACATGCATAGTGATAATGTACACCGAGTTCCACAACAAGGACGATGGACATATCGACTCGATCCAAACAATTACAAACTATTCAGATCGGAAGTTCGCATGTTGTTGGAGAAACAAATTAAGGAAGGGGATGCACTACTCGAGAAATTCGAGGAACCACAAAAGCAATCTGGGCAACTCACAGTTGGTATCGGTTGGTACCAATGGGGAGACCATGACTCAGAAAACCTAGGAGATAAGATATGACTCGTTGGATGATTGAAAAAGATGGAACCGGAATTGAAAAATCCGGCACTGGTATCGAAAAATCCGGAACTGGTATCGAAAAATCCGGCACTGGAATTGAAAAATCCGGGACCGGGATTGAAAAATCCGGCACTGGGATTGAGAAGTCTGGTACGGGAATCCGCAAAGGGCTTTTAGCATTATCACTTGCCTCTTTGGCGTTTACTGCACAACTAAGCGCAAATGAATTGAGGCCAGAAGGCAATCTTAATCTAGTGGTACAAAATGATTCCATTCTTGTATCCTGGTTTATTGACGGGAGCGTATTTTCAGGCGTAGCAGCCTTAACCGGCACAACGACAAATTTGTCTTTGACTGAAATTTCTCTCGCAACTGAAGATCAGTATCTAGATACGACTGGCGGTGGTACAGGATCAAAAGCATCAACTACTGGCGGTGGAACTGGAATTAACACTACTGGTGGCGGTACTGGTATCAACACCACCGGTGGCGGCACTGGCATCAATACCACTGGTGGTGGTACAGGTATTAATACCACAGGTGGTGGAACCGGAATTGACACCACAGGTGGTGGTACTGGTTCAAATTCATTTGGTGCGTCAGGAACTATTGTATTGACGACTGGTGGCGGTACTGGAAATGAAAGTATTGCAATCACCTTGCCTGGAAGCACAGGCCTGGAAATGGAAATTACTTTAGGTTGTCAAACTGCCTCGGTTTCCGTGCTTGATGTTAACTACACTGAAGTTGTTGCTTTCAACAACATCGCAGTTATGGGTAGCACGGGTTTGTGTGATTCTGGTCGTGACTCTGGAACACCATGGATGGGCGCAGATCTTTCTAACTAGTAGATATTGAAAGTGGTATCGCACATGATCTGATCATTGGTGCGATATCCGAAAGCTATACGATTTACCAACGAGAACGTTTGCCCCTGCAATGTTGCAGGGGCATTTTCTCCATTAGATTCCAAGGATATACCTGCGTTTGTGTGTCAGCCCGGTGGCCAGCTGAATTGGCGCCCGCCAAGCAAGTGCAGATGTACATGAAATACTGTTTGCCCCGCGGCCGCGTTGCAATTCATCACGACCCTGTATCCATCCTCTGATACACCCTGTTCTGCTGCAATTTCCCTGGCGGCGAGAAACAATTTTCCAAATGATTCTGCGTGTTGCGGCTGTATATCATTGATGGTCCTGATATGTATCTTGGGAATTATCAACACGTGTAGCGGTGCCTGGGGATTGAGATCCCTGAACGCCAAAACATCGTCATTTTCAAAAACTATGTCCGCAGGGATCTCCCTGGATATGATTTTTAGAAACAGGTCGTCTGACATGATTGCTGCCTTTATCAAATTTTATTAAAAAATATTACCCGACTTTTAACTGGATAAGCATAGCAAGAATCGGGTGGAGAAAATCAGTTGAAGCTCTACAATAACCCCATGGAATCCCAATATCATTACCAATTGATCGCCGATGCACTGAAGTGGTTAGACCAGCATCAGCAATCCCAACCGGGTCTGGAAGAACTTTCAGATCATATCGGTCTCAGCCCCCAGTACCTGCAGCGCCTGTTTCAGGAATGGGCGGGTGTTTCACCAAAACAATTTCTGAAATATCTGACAAAAACACAGGCCCTGGATCGCCTCAGGCAAGGCCACAGTGTTCTCGACGTCGCGCTGTCCAGCGGGCTTTCCGGCTCTGGGAGGCTGCATGATTTACTGATCACAACACAGGCGATGACCCCCGGTGAGGCAAAGAAAATGGGACTGGGCGTAGAAATGGACTTCGGTTATGGGGATACGCCGTTTGGTGAAGCCTTGATTGCATGGAACGAAAGAGGCGTGTGTTTCCTGGGATTTTGTTACCAGAATGGCAAACAACACGCATGGATCCAGTTCAATCAGCAATGGCCTGATGCCGAGGCATCAGAGAACCCGGTGCAGGCCGGGCGCAAGCTAAATGAAATTTTTACGACAAAAAACCGTAAGGAACTAAAGGTCTGGCTCAGGGGCAGCCCCTTCCAGCTTATCGTCTGGGAGGCACTTCTCAGTTTGCCGGCAGGAACACATTGTACCTACGGTCAACTGGCATCCTTTTCAGGCAATGCCGGCGCCAGCCGGGCAACGGGTTCGGCCATCGGACGGAATCCCGTAGCATGGATTATCCCCTGTCATCGTGTCATCAACAGCCTCGGGACACTCGGGGGCTATCGTTGGGGCATCAATACCAAACAGGCAATGATCGGGTACGAAGCTGCAAATACAGCTCGTTAACATGTATATTGCGCCAGCATCGCGAAGAACGTGCAAGAACAGGGTTAAAGATGGACTAATACCTCCTCCCCGGTAAGATCCGCGGTCAGCATATCGACGATTTTGACAGCAGCAATCGAAGCTTCAGGCTGATCCATTGGATTTTCCGCGTGATAGGCCTTTGCCCGGAAACCGGTCCGCATGGCTCCCGGGTATATGCCCCTCGTGACCACCCGTGTATTGCTCAAGGACTCGTCGAATTGCTGTACCAACCCTGTCAATGCAAACTTGGCAACACCATACGGGCCCCAATATGCACCTTTGACCGTGTCGGGATCATCCAGCAAAAAAAACAAACGACCGCTTGTGGATTTTTTTAACAAGGGCAGACAGGTACAACTCAGCAGCCAGGGTGCATTGACATTGACCTGCATGGATTTCAGCCATTGCCGGGGATCCACCTGCTCCAGGGACTGCAGACCATCAAAATCAGCCGCGCAATGGATCAAGGCATCCAGGCCACCGTATTCAGACTGCAGGACACTTGCCAGGTCATTGAACTCGCCAATCCCGACACCGGACAAGTCCAGGGGATAAAGACCCGGGGGTAGCAGGCCTGCGTCCGCGAACCTGTCGCTCAGTTCGGTAAGCCCTTTCCGGTTTCGGTCCAACAAGACCAGGTCTGCCCCATCATGGGCACAATGTAAAGCGAGTATGGTTCCAAGCCCACCGGCAGCACCCGTAATCAATATTGTTTTGCCCGTCAGGCTCATTGCCGGACCCCTGAGTCAAACGGCAATTTTAACGGTTTATGCATGGAGGGGAAGCAGAAAACCAAGAAACTGCCAGGACACGGTTGACTCCGGGCACAAATCAAAGGATTCTTGGGTTGGAACATCACTGCGGTAAATAGTATGCCCATCTATGAATACCAGGCTACCGGCCAGGACTGCTGTAACTATTGCGCGGTCGTTTTTGAAATCATGCAAAAACTGCCGGATGAGCCACTTAAATTCTGTCCTGAGTGCCATAATCCCGTGCAAAGAAAAATTTCCCGGCCCAACCTGGCCAACCAGGCGCCTTCCCTGCAGCCCGACAAGCTCGAAAAGCACGGTTTCACCCAGTTCAGGAAAGTCGAAAAAGGGGTGTATGAAAAAACCGCAGGGAAAGGTCCTGACTTCATCACTGACAAAAAAGACCTTTGAGTAGGCGGTTGGCCTGCATCCCGCACCAGTCGGCCTGGTGCAAAATGCAGGCTAGTGCTCTGTCAGCCTTATAACTTAGGATCAGCATCGGCAAGGCGGCCACGGTTCTTGCTCCAGTTTCGACCATCAAATGCCTCAACCGTTACATTTATATCATCGGTCAACTCAACACAGTTCAGATTAACACTGAAAGAATCGGGGTGGGATCGCGGAACATAGAATGATTTTATTCCGCAATACTTACAGAACAGATGCCGGGCGACGCCGCTGTGAAATCGGTATTCAGTCAGGCTCTCCTCACCGCCGAGCAAGCGGAACTGGTTGGTAGCAACGATCAGGTGCAGGTAGCCGGATTTTTGGCAGATGGAACAATTACACTGATGCACCGTGATCGATTCGGGAATCCTGATTTCCAATTTCACCCGACCACAGTGACAACCGCCTGTACAGGTTTGCATAAAAAATCCTCTAAGGCGTTGTTGCCAGCCGGTTGAGACGCCGCAAAAAACGCCAGGCGAACCAGGCATATGACGGCCCATAGCGTTCACCGGCACCAAGAAATCCACCGGCATCATTGCCGATCCTGACCAGTCGTCTTTTTTCTACCGCCCAGCGTAATTGCAAATGGGTACCTGCCGCCCCGGAATCCGGCACAGCACACACGCGTAATCCTGACAAGCCCGCCGCAAACCATTCCTCAGCCCTGGCCGCGAGGTATCCTACAATACGCGCCAGTTCTGCCGGGGCCGACTGTTGCTGAAGGTCGGCGGTACTGGCTTTAAATCTTGCCAGCACATCCAGCGGCAAGCGTTGGGCTGCGGGTCGGTGATCACCGGAAAATCTGGAGACAAACGCGTGGAGTCCTGAGGCCGCAGCCAGGTAGCGCAAATTCACATTGTTGATTTCCACGCTTTCCAACGCCAGTTCCATCAAAATCCCGCTCGCCCCCTGGTTTGCGAACCGTTCAAACATGGCCGCCTGATCACAATCCGGGGTATCATCAATCTGTGTCGCAGCACTGTTGACCAGCCGCTGTGTAAGGCTGCTGTCTATCAGCTTTCTAGCCCCTGAAGAGTTTAACGCACGCAGCACCGGATGCCTGGATGGTGAGTCCGGGTCAGCGGCCAATTCTTCGCTCCACCATTTTAGCTGGGCCCATTTTAGCGGGTCTTCCACAGAAGAAAGCGGGATTGATCCAACCACATGCACAAGGGCGTAAACTGCCGTCAATGACTCAAGCCGTCCGGCAGGCACAAACCGGCTGGTGAATTCAAACAGGCTCCCGGCAGGCATTGCCAGTTCACGGCAATGCGCCTGCTCAATCGACGAACTGGCCGGCATCATACCGGTCCACTGACTTCAAGCAGGTCCAGGACTTCTTCAGGTGCATGGATCAGTGCGGTGTCTGCGGACATTTCGGCGCGGCACTCCATCGCAGCATAACCATACAGTGCCAGTGCAGTCCGGCTCCCGGCGCGTCGCCCTGCTTCCACGTCACGCGGGTCGTCTCCTACCATCAGGGTGTTTGCAGGGTCTATACCGAGCGTGGCACAAGCTGCCAGCACAGGTTCGGGGTGTGGCTTGCATTGTTTGACTGAATCCCCACAAATGACCGCAGCGACAGATGAAAGCCAGCCTGTTTGTTCGAGAATGGGACGACTCAGTACTTCCGACTTGTTGGTAACAATACCCCACGGCACACCCCTGCGAACCAGTTCTTCCAACACCAAATCGACGCCGTCAAACGGCCGCGAATGGACAAAACTGTTCTCTGCGTAATGGTCCAGGAATACTCCCCGCCAGTGTTGCATAGTTTCATCATCACAGGGTGGCATGCCAGCCTGGATCAGCCCTGCTGCACCGCGTGATACGAATTGGCGCAAGTCATCGATGGGCATGGCTGCAAGACCCAGCCCGGAGCGCAGGTAGTTCAGTGTGGCTACCAGGTCCGGCGCAGAATCCAGCAAAGTGCCATCGAGGTCAAACAGGACTGCTTTTATCATGTGCGGGTTAGCCCTGGTTTCTGGGTTAATCTTGAGTCTTGATGGCATGAACGATGTAATTGACCAGCACGTGCCCGCCGGTGTGGGCCGTTCGTCCCAGTGGGTTATAGTGAACCCCGGTGATGTCTTCGGCTTGCATGCCTGACGCCCTCAACCACTGGCATAACTCCGAGGGTTTAATAAAACGTTCGTACTGGTGCGTGCCCTTTGGGATGACCCTGGCAATGTGTTCACCACCAACTATGGCGATGGCAAATGATGCCGGTGTCCTGTTCAGCGTACTCAAAAACAGGTGCCCCCCAGCGGTCAGCATTTGCGCACAAGCCGCGATGACTGAAGCCGGGTCTGGTACGTGCTCCAGCATTTCCATACAGGTGACGATGTCGGCGCTGGCGGGATGCCGTTCCGCCCAGACCTCTGCGGTGGCGTGCTGGTAGTCAACTTCGCAGTCCGACTCATGCAGATGCAGGTTTGCAACTGCCAGCGCTTTTGTCGCGACATCGATACCGGTAACGACCGCCCCCTGCCTGCTCATGGATTCCGACAAAATTCCACCACCGCAACCCACATCCACAATATTTGCCCCCCGCAATTCGGCGCGCTCGGCGATGTAAGTCAGCCGTGCCGGATTCAGATCATGCAGTGGCCGTGACTCACCATCGGGATCCCACCAGGAAGAGGCGATTCGATCAAATTTCTGTTGCTCTGCCGGATCTATATTAGCCTTGGTGTCGATCATGTAATCCTGCTCCAACAAACCGTGTTTCTGCCGCGATCCGGGTTGCCCAATGCCTGGCCCGGCCCATGATATCGTCCACATCCATACTTAAAAATTTCCCTTCCTGCAACAACCTGCGCCCGCCAACCCAAACATCTGAAACCTGGTGGCTGGATGCGGCATAAATCAACTGGGAAACCACATCGTACATGGGTGTCGTGTTCAGTGAATCCATTCTTATCGCACACAGGTCCGCCAATTTACCGGCTTCGATACTGCCCAGGGCGCTCGCCTGACCCAGGGCCGTTGCAGCGTTGATGGTCATCATTTCCAGGCTCTGGAACGCACTCAGCACACAGGGATCATTGGAAGCACCCTTGGCCAGCAATGCGGCAGTACGTGACTCCGCCAACAGATCAAGATCATTATTACAGGCCGCTCCATCGGTACCCAGCGCCACGTTGATGTTCTTGTCGAGCAGGCGGGCAACCAGGCATATCCCGTTTCCGAGTTTCAAATTGGACTCCGGGCAATGGATGACGTTTACTTTCTTTTCGGCAAGCAGCGTCATGTCGGATTCAGTCAGCTGGGTCATATGTACAGCCAGAAACCGCTCATTTAGAAGTCCGAAATCATCTAACCTGTCCAGCGTCGCCTTGCCATATTCGCGCAGTGATTCGCCGATCTCCCACTCGGATTCCAGTACATGCATGTGCACCCGTGAACCGGTTGAATCCGACAGTCTTGCAATCCTGTCGAGCGCCGGGTCACCAACGGTATACGGAGCATGGGGAGCAAAAACGGAGGTGATTAATGGTTCGTCTTTCCAGCCGATGCTGGTCTCGAGCCCCTTGTCCAGGCATTCATCCGCGCTGCCTGCCCAAACCGTCGGGAATTCAATAACCGGCAACCCGATGCATGCCCGCATTCCCGCACCGATCGCAGCCCGTGCAGTTTGATCCGGGAAAAAATACAGGTCGTTGAAGCAGGTGGTGCCGCCACGCAACATTTCCGCCATTGCCAGACTTACGCCATCAAATACAAATTCCGCGCTCAGAAAGGCCTGTTCAGCCGGCCAGATATGTTTGTTGAGCCAGTCCTGCAACTTCAAATCATCGGCAAACCCACGCAACAGGGACATGGCCGAATGCGTATGCATATTGATGAAACCGGGCAATAAAACCTGCTCGGGTAATTCAACAAAGGTAGCGTCGGCATAGGCGGTAGCCGCATCAGCCCGGGGTAGCACCGCAATAATTGCTTCACCTTCGATCACTACCGCCATCTGTTCCAGAACCTGTAGCCGGGGCCGTACCGGCACCAGCCATCCTGGCAGCAAAACGACCGTGTTTACCAACGGCTAAATCCCTATCCCGGCTGCGGCACGTGGATCAGTCCTTGACACGGGACACGTATTCTCCGGTGCGCGTATCTATCCTGATGACTTCGTCATTCTGAATAAACAGCGGTACACGTACCGTGGCGCCGGTTTCCAGCCTGGCGGGTTTGCCACCACCGCCTGATGTATCCCCGCGCAGACCCGGATCGGTGTCAATGATTTGCAATTCGACAAAATTTGGCGGCAATACGCTTAAAGGCTCTCCATTGAACAGCGTCAGGCTACAAACCCCTTCATCTTTCATCCACATCGCAGCGCCACCCACGGCCTGTTTGCCTATTGCATATTGCTCATAGGATTCGGGATGCATGAAATGCCAGAATTCGCCATCGTTGTACAGGTACTGTACATCGGTTTCAAATACGTCGGCTACCTCAACAGTCGTACCGGATTTGAAGGTTTTTTCAACCACGCGCCCGGTCTTGATATTACGCACCCTCACGCGGTTGAACGCCTGACCCTTGCCAGGTTTTACAAACTCGTTCTCAACAATATTGTGGGGTTCACCATTGAGCATGATTTTCAAGCCGCTTCTGAATTCATTAGTGCTATAAGAAGCCATCGCTTCCTCCGAGGTAATTTTCACGAAGACCAAAACAGACATCATCTGTACAGGTACGCGGGGTCATTACGATTAAAGTGGATGATTGCATTATGATAACTCGAACACAGATCCGGTGACATAATTTAAAAAGACTGTCCCGGTTTCGACCGGCAATTACGGCTGGTGGGGTCGAAAAAACAGAATATTTTCACATAAACATCAAAAATGAGTCATAATACGGTGGATCTAACCAAAATATCTGCCCGGCTATATTTAAGGGAAGACGGATCACAACAACATTCCGGTCAGGTATTTCGGTTTTGAACACAACAGGGGTATCTATGAGATATTGCTCCCTTACAGCGCGGGGAATGGAGAATCATCGCTATGGATAGCGTCTACTTGCTGGTCATTGACACTTCTCCTGATCGCGTACAAATCATCAACAGCTTTTTGCGCAACTCCGGTATCGCTATCAGGGTTGTCAACACCTCGAATTACAATGAGTTAGAAGATATTCTGAAAGAAAAATCCCCCTTTTTGACACTGATTGGAACACAACTGCCCTCCACGCTGAAAATTGGACAGGTTTTGCAGCTTGCCGATCAATATTCAACACCGGTGGCGATGCAGGTCACGCCCACGGACACCATACACATCCAGTCCGCACTGGCCAACCATCCCGTGCTGCTTGTAAATGCCGAGGAAAACGACCAGTTGATACGGGTCGTGCGGCAGCACATGTCGGGTGGCAGGACTGCCCGCGACTATGAAGGTGTGCAACTCAGACTGGATGAATTACAGCAACGCTATGACCTGTTGCTGGAAAGCTCCAGGGATTCTATTGCCTATATCCATGAAGGATTGCACGTTTATGCCAATCAGGCCTATCTGAGTCTGCTCCAGGTACAGAGCCTGGCTGATGTCGAAGGACTTTCGTTGCTGGAAATGATGGTTGCCGACGGAGGATCTGACCTCAAGAACCTGTTGAGAGAAATGAACCAGGGGGTTTTCCCGGAAAGGGCCCTGCCGTTCAAGGTGCTCACACCAGGTGGTGAGGAATTAAAGGCGGACCTGACATTCGCACCTGCGAAGTTCAACGATGAACACTGCATTCAGATGATCGTCTGCACCCAGGATACGCAGTTGATGCTGAACGCCGAGTTGGACAACCTTCGCAAAACGGATCAGTTAACAAAATTGGTCAATAGAAGGACATTCACTGATCGGTTGTCCGGTCAGATCAGCGAAGACCACAATGATGATTACAGAAGCGCCATTTTGTATATTGAACCGGATGGTGTCTCGGAATTACAGCAAGACCTGGATATGGAAAGTGTTGATGCCTATATCCTGGATCTGGCCAATATAATCAGGGGCTGTGTAGAAGAAGAAGATTTGCCCGCACGGTTCAGTGATTATGGTTTCGCGGTATTGATCAGGCGCAATGATAAATCAGGCCTCCAGGATACCGGCAACCTCATTATCAACAATTATGCGAATCATATTATCGACTTGGGTGATCAAACCATGTCCGCCTCCTGCAGCATCGGCATGGCAACCCTCGGCGCCTTGACCCACGATACCAAAGAAGTCATCAACCAGGCCAGAACAGCCTTCAAACAAGCATCGCAAACCGGTAACACACTGGTCAGGTACAAACCCGCGCTGACCACGGTCAGTTCCGAATCGAGTGATCGTGACTGGGTGGAACGTATTCGTTACGCTTTGAATAATCACGACCTCTATACCATTCAGCAATCCATCGTCGACCTCGAAGGCGAAAATGAAGGCCTATTCGATAACCGTACTTTCATTCGTGAGGACGAGGACGACACGCTGGTCAGCGAATTTATGCCGGCTGCCGAGCAAAATGATCTCGGGAGTGCGATCGACCGCCATATTATCCCGCAACTGATGACATCAATCGCCGGAACAGGTGACAAGCACATCGTCGCTTTGAGCAGTAACTCCGTCCTTGATTTCAGTTTTCCAAACTGGTTTAACCGCAAACTGAAAGCGACCGAGACGGAGGCCTCCCAATTAATCCTGCAAATTTCAGCGGTCACCGCCGAATCCAACCTGATACCCACCCGACGTCTGGTCGAAGAATTGCATAACATGGGTTGTGGCGTCGTGCTTTCTGAATTCGACAATAACCGGCGGACGCTGCAATTGCTGGAACATTTACCGGTCAACATGGTTAAACTTCGTCCGGGGCTGGCACGCGGTTTGTCTTCCAATGTCGACCACCAGGAAATCATACGGGCGGTCGTCAGGGGCGTTGAGCCCCATGGGACCACCATCATTGCCGACGAAGTGAAGGATGCCTCGGACCTGGCCGTTTTGTGGCAATGTGGGGTCAAACTGGTTACCGGTGATTTCCTCAATGAAGCACCGCAGGTCGTCGGACAATAAAGCCACCTGGCCAGGCAAGTTGCTCCCTTGATCGGTCGATTTGCGCCCTCCCCCACCGGTCACCTGCACTTCGGATCCCTGGTGGCTGCGGTCGGCAGTTATCTCGAAGCCAGGAGCAATGGTGGGAAGTGGTTACTCAGAATTGAAGATATAGACCCTCCCAGGGAAGTTGCCGGCAGTGCAGCCAGCATCATTGACGACCTGCAAAGACTTGGACTGGTGCACGATGGGCCCATCCTGTACCAAAGCAGCAGGCGACCCGCCTACGAACTCATAATTGATCAATTGATGGCTAAAGGCCTGGCCTACGGTTGTGCATGTACTCGCAAAGACCTGCCAACCGGAGGTATCTACCCCGGCACCTGCAGAAAGGGTATCGCGAATGGCAAAAAACCGCGCTCTATCCGGTTTTGCGTAGAAGGTTTCACCCCTGAATTTTCCGACGGACTACAGGGACGGATGATCGACGACCCTGCAATGAGCAGTGGTGATTTCGTAATCCGCCGGGCGGACGGATTGGTTGCCTACCAATTGGCAGTGGTCGTTGATGATAATTATCAAGGCGTCACACACGTTGTACGCGGTGCCGATTTGCTGGACTCAACCAGCCGCCAGATTTGCCTGCAAAAAGCCCTGGGGTTCACGACACCGGATTATATGCACTTGCCAGTGGCGCGAACAGCCGATGGCAAAAAACTGAGTAAACAACTGCTGGCAGACCCGGTAAAGCACCAGGACCCGGCGTATGCGGTGGAACAGGCATTGGCATTCCTGGGTCAGGATCCACCAACGGGCCTGTCCCTGGGTTCATTGTGGGACTGGGCTTTTTCACATTGGAGCAGCGGGCTGATAGCCCGCCACACAGCAATTCTGTAAACTGCTCCGCATACTGCACCAGTACCCCCGATACTGGTGCAGTACATGGCCTTGCGACTATACTTTGACCTCATTCCTGGAACCAGACCATCATGAATTCTAACTACCTGGATTTTGAACAGCCTATTGCTGAACTACAGGCAAAAATTGATGAGCTGCGCAATGTGGGTTCAGACAATGCACTGAATCTGGAAGAGGAGATCCAGCGTCTGCAGTCAAAAATGCGCCAGAAGCTGGCAAGCATTTTCAAGGACCTGACGCCCTGGCAGGTGTCGCAACTGAGCCGCCATCCATTGAGGCCATACACGCTGGACTACGTGGACTATCTTTTTGACGAGTTTCACGAACTCCATGGCGACCGTACTTTCGCCGATGATCATGCCATCGTCGGTGGCCTTGCACGTTTTCATGATCGGGCCGTCATGATGATCGGCCACCAGAAGGGGCGTGACACCAAGGCCAAGGTATTCAGAAATTTTGGTATGCCCCGCCCTGAGGGCTATCGCAAAGCTCTGCGCCTGATGGAAATAGCGGAACGTTTTCGTCTGCCAATACTGACGTTTATCGACACCCCGGGAGCTTATCCCGGTGTTGGAGCAGAGGAGCGCGGCCAATCGGAAGCCATCGCCCGCAACCTCAAATTCATGTCGCGTGTACCCGTGCCTGTTATTTGCACGGTGATCGGTGAAGGTGGTTCAGGCGGCGCCCTGGCGATCGGTGTAGGCGACCGTGTGAACATGTTGCAATACAGCACGTATTCGGTAATTTCTCCCGAGGGTTGTGCCTCCATTTTATGGAAGGATGCCGGGATGGCGGAAGACGCCGCCTTGTCGCTGGGTATTACGTCCGACCGGCTTTTACAACTGGGACTGGTGGACGAAGTCATCCCCGAGCCACTGGGTGGTGCACACAAGGATAAGGAAAAAGTTGCCATGCAGGTCGGCGAATGCCTCACAGCCCAGCTTGACGAGCTTGACGGTCTGACCACAGAAGCACTGCTGGAAGAGCGCTACCAACGCCTGCTTTCCTACGGTGAATTCAAAGATTAGCAAGCAAATGTACCCGTCGGTCCCTGGCTAAATGAGTAATCGCTCGCTGCCCTTTACCGAAGAGCGGTTATTGCACGCGCTGCAATCTCTGCCTGGCGTAAACCGATACCTGGTCGGTTTCAGTGGCGGGGCCGATTCCACTGCACTTTTACACGCCCTCAGCAAGATCAACGACCGAGTTGGCAACCCGTTTGTGGCAGTTCATGTCAATCATGGTTTACATGATGATGCCGTTGCCTGGCAGACACACTGTGAAACCTTTTGTCTCCGGCACCAGATCAGGCTGTATTGTCTCGACATCGATCTCGAACATCGCTCCGGTGCTGGCTTGGAAGCGGAAGCCCGCAATTTACGCTACCAGGCCATTGAGACATTGCTTGAACCCGGGGACTGTCTGCTGACCGCCCACCACGCGGATGACCAGGCCGAAACGCTGTTACTAAACCTGTTGCGCGGTAGCGGTGTGGACGGCTTGTCTGCCATGCCGATGCACAGGGTATTGGGTGTTGGCGTTTTACAAAGACCGTTACTGGCCTTCCAGAACTCTGCATTGGTGGACTATCTGCGTGACAATGATATTGAATGGCTGGAAGACCCTTCCAACCAGATGTTGAATTACGATCGCAATTACCTGAGGCATACGGTAATGCCCCTGTTGGAGACCCGTTGGCCGGAGGTAAACAAACGGCTTTTACTAAGCTGCAAAGCCATGGCACAAGCGCGCTCCCTGCTGCACCGGATCGCGGACGAATACCTGGGTCAACAACTGTCCCATCCTTTTGTGCTTCACATTGAGGGGCAATTGAGCCAGGATCCGGCCTTGTTTAACCTTGTCCTGCGAAGCTGGCTCAGGCAAACCGGGGTGCCATCCATACCTGCGCACAGCCTGGAGTCCCTTTCGCAACAGGTGCAAAAAGCACGCGGCGGGCACAGGATATCGATTCACTGGGCCGGATGGCGCCTACGATTTTACAAACACCGGTTGTGGTTACACACGGATACTGAAATCCCGAGCTTTCCCGTGACTGGATGGCCGCATGGCTGCACTGAAATCGATCTGGGCAATGAGCTTGGCCAGTTGGTTGTGGAGGGCCGGCATCCGGGTGTTCCCCACGGTAAATTCAAGGTCGGCAATCGCAGCAATATCGGTGCAAATGCAATCAGGAAAGGAACCCACCACCAAAGCCTTAAAAATTTATTTCAATCGGCCGGTATTCCACCCTGGCTCAGGGACTACATCCCATTATGCAGCCTGGATGGCGAACTGGTAGCGCTGGGTGACTGGTGTTTCAATGAACAATTCGCGACATGGATGTCTGAACACCAGGTCATGCTTTGCTGGCGCCCCAAAAACCCGTTACTTAAATATATTTGCGCTCAACAACAATCCCGCGTGGTTGACCATACCAGTGCTGTACGTTAGTGTCGCTCCGCTGAATCCGGAATGAAGATCATGGGTAAACAAAACGAGCCAGGCCCCGACTTTGAACTGGCACTGGCTGAACTTGAAAAACTGGTCGAGAGGCTTGAATCGGGTGAGTTGTCGCTGGACGAATCTCTGGCGGGTTTCAAACAGGGTATCGAGTTGACCCGGCAGTGCCAATCCGTGCTGGATAACGCCCAGCAGACGGTTGAGCAACTGATCAACCCCGAAGACGAAGAGTCACTGCAGCCATTTGAACCGGATGTCTGAAAACAGCGCCATTATCAAGGCCTGGCAGGCGCGGTTTGAAGATTTCCTGCCGACATACCTGCCACGGTCTGCACTCACCCCGCAGTCCCTCTATCAGGCCATGCGATATTCCGCAACCGCCGGGGGCAAACGTATCCGTCCGTTGTTTGTGTATGCCTCCGGTCGCGCACTGGGAATCAGCGAACCACAACTCGATGGCATAGCCGTCGCGATCGAACTCATCCACACGTATTCCCTGATACATGATGATTTACCCAGTATGGATGATGATGACCTGAGACGGGGCAAACCAAGTTGCCACCGCAGGTTCGATGAAGCCACGGCCATCCTTGCCGGGGATGCATTACAGGCACTGGCATTTGAGATCCTTGCCGCCGACACGGAACTGGCCGTGTTTCCGGAACGGCAAATTGCCATCATCCTGGGCCTCGCGCGTGCCTGTGGCGCCTCCGGCATGGCCGGCGGCCAGGTGCTCGATCTGGCCAGCATTGGCGGTCAACTCTCGCAGGCTGAACTCGAAAACATCCACGCCTACAAGACCGGTGCCCTGATCGAGTTCAGTACCACCGCATCCGCAATGCTGGCGGCAGCGGATTCCGACAGTTTTGACGTGCTGTCCCGCTTTGGCCAGCTTACGGGTCTGGCATTCCAGGTTTATGATGACCTGCTGGACGTGACCGCCAGCAGTGAGACCACCGGCAAACCGAGCCAGGCGGATGCCGCCAGGTCAAAACCTGCTTTCCCTTCCATCATTGGTATCGAAAAGTCCTTTGACCGGGCATACGAACTTCGCGATCAGGCACTGGCAGAACTGGAGCGACTGGCAGGTAACACAGACACCCTCGCGTGGCTCGCAGCTTACGCGGTCGACCGCAAACGGTAAAACAAACCTATGACAGATGTGAAATACCCATTGCTCGACCGTATCGAAGAACCGGCAGACTTGCGTATGCTGGATGAAGATCAGTTGCAGCAAACGGCTGACGAATTGCGTGAATACCTTCTGGGGGCGGTTTCAAAAAGTGGTGGTCATTTCGGTGCCGGTCTGGGCTGTATCGAATTGACCGTGGCCTTGCATTACTGTTTCGAAACACCGCACGACCGCATCGTATGGGATGTAGGTCACCAGGCCTATCCGCACAAGATACTGACGGGCCGGCGAGATCGCATCGGTTCTATCAAAAAGACCGGTGGCCTGGCGCCATTTCCAAAACGGGACGAAAGCGAATTCGATACGTTTGGTGTGGGCCATTCCTCCACTTCCATCAGCGCAGCGCTGGGGATGGCATTGGCAGCGGATACTCAACAACAAGACCGCAGGGTGGTCGCGGTTATCGGTGACGGCGCCATGACTGCTGGCATGGCGTTTGAGGCCCTGAACCATGGCGGCGCGCTGAACCCGGATATGCTGGTCATATTGAACGAAAACCAGATGTCAATTTCACCCAATGTGGGTGCCATGACCAAGGTGCTTGCACGTATGATGAGCGGCCCCACGGTGACCAATATCCGTGAACGCGGCAAACAGATGATGCACCGCGATTCGCGCGTGTGGCGATTTATGAGCCGTTGGGAAGAGCACGTCAAGGGCATGATCGTACCGAGCACCCTGTTTGAAGAGCTCGGTTTTAATTACCTTGGCCCCATCGACGGACATGATTTACCGGTGTTGTTGCGCACCTTGCGGACCATTCAAACCGTCAAAGGACCCAATCTTTTGCACATTATTACCGCCAAGGGTAAAGGCTACAAGCCTGCGGAAGAAGACCCGGTCAAATACCACGCCGTCGGTCCTTTTGATCCCGCCAGGGGCATTATCAAGGCAAAGTCAGATATAAAACCACCACCGACCTATACGCAGGTATTTGGCCAGTGGTTGTGCGACATGGCGGAGCGGGATGAGCGCCTTTTGGCAATCACCCCAGCCATGTGTGAAGGGTCGGGTATGGTTGAGTTTGAGCAGCGCTTTCCTGAACGTTATTTCGACGTCGGGATTGCGGAACAACACGCGGTAACGCTGGCTGCCGGTATGGCGTGTGAGGAAACCCACCCGGTAGTCGCTATTTACAGCACCTTTCTGCAACGTGCTTACGATCAATTGATCCACGATGTCGCGCTACAGAATCTGCCGGTGCTTTTTGCGATAGACCGCGCCGGACTGGTTGGTTCAGATGGCCCGACACATGCTGGCAGTTTTGATCTTGGTTATCTGCGTTGTATTCCGAACCTGTTGATCATGGCACCGGCCAACGAGGATGAATGCCGGCAAATGCTGTATACCGGTTATCAACACCGGGGTCCGGCGGCCGTCAGGTATCCACGGGGCGCGGGGCCGGGCATACCCATTAAAACCAACATGACCGCGCTTCCCATCGGTAAAGCCAGGGTGGATAAACGGGGTAGCAATATTGCGATACTGGCGTTCGGGAGCACCCTGGCAGCCGCCGGCGAGGTCGCTTCACAGCTCGGTGCGACACTGGTCAACATGCGTTTTGTCAAACCACTGGACGCAGAACTCATAAGCACCATGGCCGATACCCATAAACTGCTGGTTACGGTGGAGGAAAACGCCGTCGCCGGCGGGGCAGGAAGCGGTGTGAATGAAATTCTGGCGGCAAGGGGACAAGTTGTTCAGGTTCTGAATATCGGCTTGCCGGATCGCTTTATAGAGCACGGTTCGAGACAGGACTGCCTGGCAGCAGCAGGCCTGGACACAAACGGTATATTGGAACAGGTCAATACACGGCTTGATGAAATCAACAATACCGGGCTTGCGGCCGAAAACAATCTCAAAAGTATACCCTGAGCCGTGTCTGGTGATTCTTTTACCCGGGAATCTCTAGCCTGCATATTGCACCAGTCGGCCTCGAGCCACCAGATAATCAACTGAATTACAGTAGTAAAATGGCGATATTTGTCCAACGCTTAAAGTCACAGTTTGTCACTGGCCCGAGGCCTATCCCGACCCTGGCTTGTCCACGCACGACTGGACTTGAGCTTCCCTCAACCCATAGCTAC
>Ga0255052_10000475_pt1 | contig 32552 bp, 27 predicted proteins | sample JV7_2_21_MG_FD_188632 | JGI IMG/M metagenome (GOLD analysis project Ga0255052, IMG submission 188632) | Seawater microbial communities from Jervis Inlet, British Columbia, Canada - JV7_2_21 | ecosystem: Environmental > Aquatic > Marine > Inlet | place: Canada: British Columbia | collected...
GCCGAAAAAGCACTGGACAACAGCCGATCGATCGTCGTACCCGATCTGGAAACGGCTCTGGAAATAAGCAACAGCTATGCGCCCGAACACCTGATTATTCAGACAAGGAATCCGCGCGACGCCCTGCCAGCGGTTCGTAACGCCGGTTCCGTATTCCTTGGACCCTGGTCGCCGGAGTCAGCAGGCGATTATTGCAGCGGCACGAACCATGTATTGCCAACCAATGGTTTCGCGCGGAGTTATTCGGGCCTCGGTGTGGACCAGTACATGCGCAAAATGACCGTACAGGAGCTGTCAGAGGAAGGTCTGCGGTCCATCGCCCCCGCTATCGTGGAGCTTGCCGGCCTGGAAGGGCTCGATGCACACGCTGAATCGGTTCGGCGGCGGGTGGATGTCAAAACGAATACGGAGTCAGCCGCATGAGCGCCGAGAATCTCGCCAGACCCGAGATTCGAGAACTGCGCGTTTACGAGACTAACATACAGATGAACGGCGCAATAAGACTGCATGCGAACGAGTCGTCCTGGTCCTGGGATACAAACGCAGGCCCGATCAACAGGTACCCGGAACTAAGACCGACGGAGCTGCAAGCACGTCTGGCAGACCGTTTTGATGTTGCAAATGAAAACTTGCTGGTTACTCGTGGCAGCAGCGAAGCGATAGATCTGTTGGTCCGGGTTTTTTGCAGAGCCAGTAAAGATAACATCGTCATCTCACCGCCGACTTTCGTCATGTACAAAGTATTCGCCGAGATTCAGGGCGCCGGCATTATCAATTGCCCACTGTCGGCCGATGACGATTTCGCGGTCGACGTTGACGTACTCGCAAATAACTGTACCGAAGAAAGCAAACTCATTTTCCTCTGTTCGCCGAACAACCCGACCGGCAATGTCGTACCGGTACCTGACATCGTCCGACTTCTGGAAGCACGCAAGGATCAATCGATCGTCGTTGTGGACGAGGCCTATATCGAATTCAGTGGCACGGAGTCTGCGGCCCGGCTGATATCGGACTACGACAATCTCGTCGTCCTGCGGACCTTGTCGAAAGCACTTGCATTGGCGGGCGCAAGATGCGGCGCCGTCATCGGCAATCCCGAGATCATCCGGATGCTGAACGCCGTACTCCCGCCGTATGCCCTGGCAACACCGGTCGTGGATTGCGTCCTGAACGCCCTGTCCTTAGACGGCAATGCGGCGAGTCGGAAGAAGATCGGGGACGTGATCCGGGAACGCGAGCGCCTTGCGCAGGCGCTATCTGCAAAACGATGCGTCCAACAGCTGTGGCCGAGCCAGGCCAACTTCCTGCTCGTGCAATTCGATGATCTGGAAGAGGTTCAGAAACGTCTTCAGACAGAGCGTATTCTGATTCGCGATGTCAGCGGCAATCCGGGCTTCGACAATTTTGCACGTATCACTGTCGGCAGCGCCGATGAAAACGAGCGACTGCTTGCAGCGCTGGGCGAGTAAATAACCATGCCGGATAAAGTCCTGTTCATCGATCGCGACGGTACCCTGATTGAGGAGCCCGAAGATAATCAGGTGGACGCCCTGGAAAAAGTAAAGCTTGTTCCGGGCGTAATCTCCGCCCTGAATCAGCTCTCCAAATCAGGTTACCGCTTCGTCATGGTGACCAATCAGGATGGCCTTGGTACGGATTCGTTTCCCGAAGAAGACTTCCATGTCTGCCAGAACTTCGTCATCGATTTGTTCGAGTCCCAGGACATCGAGTTCGAAGAAGTGTTCGTCTGCCCTCACCGACAGGAGGACCGATGCGAGTGCCGCAAGCCCCGGACGGGATTGCTAACGGGCTACCTAGCAAAAACCGATCTGGACACAAAACGATCTGCAGTCATCGGCGATCGGGACACCGACATGACAATGGCCAAGAAGGTCGGACTGCAGGGTTTCCTGATTTCAAAAGATTTCGGCTGGGTCGATGTTTGCTCTACCTTGAATGGCCAGTCCCGCCGCGCCTCGGTCGAACGAAAAACCAAAGAGACGACAATCGAAGCACTGGTCGACCTGGATGCCGAGAATCCGATCAATATCAGTACGGGAATCGGCTTTTACGATCACATGCTCGAACAAATTTCCAAACACGGCGGCTTCAGCCTGCAATTGAAGTGTTCGGGCGACCTCGAGGTAGACGAACACCACACGGTCGAAGACACGGCAATCTGCCTGGGCACCGCCATGCGCGATGCCCTCGGCGACAAACGAGGAATCGGCCGTTATGGCTTCCTGCTTCCGATGGATGAAAGCGAGTCCAGAGTTTCTCTCGACCTCTCAGGCAGACCCTACTTCGTATTCAAGGGCGAGTTTCCGAGGGAACAGGTGGGCACGCTGCCGACGGAACTCGTCAGACACTTCTTTCAGACACTCTCGGACTCACTTGGCGCGGCCCTGCATATCGAGGTCAGCGGTGACAATACACATCACATGATCGAGGCCTGCTTCAAATCCGTCGGCCGCACACTCAGGCAGGCCATTCGTCTCGATGGCAGCGAATTGCCCAGCACCAAGGGCACGCTGAGCTGACATGTCGAGCGTAGCGATCATCGACTCTGGCGGCGCAAACATTGCCTCGCTCAAATTCGCGCTCGAACGGCTCGGTACCGACGCAAGACTTACGACGGATGCCAAAACGATCGAAGCGGCCGACCATGTCATCCTGCCCGGCGTCGGCGCAGCAGCCGCCGCCATGCGCCAATTGAAAGCCAGTGGACTGGACGAGGTGGTTCCGACACTCAAACAGCCGGTCCTCGGTATCTGCCTCGGCATGCAGTTACTTGCCGAGGCTTCCGAAGAAGACGACGCCGAATGCTTAGGGATCATCCCCGGCATTGCGCAGAAACTGTCCGCGAGTCCCGATACGCCGGTGCCCAATATGGGTTGGTGCCCGACCTCCTCCATACGGGACAACCCACTGCTGAATGATATCGACGACGGCAGCTACTTTTACTTCGTACACAGCTATGCCCTACCGGTTGCCGATTACTCGGTCGCGACAGCCACGCACAACGCTCAATTCACGGCGGCAATCGCGTACAAGAATTTCTATGCGACACAGTTTCATCCCGAACGATCCTCGGCAGCCGGCGCAAAAATACTGGCGAACTTCCTGGAACTGCAAGCATGAAAATCATTCCAGCCATTGATCTGCAGGATGGGGCATGTGTCAGGCTTTATCAGGGCGACTTCGATAAGCGCACCGAGTACAGCAATGACCCGACTGCCGTTGCACGGGATTTCCAGGCAATGGGTTTCGAGCATCTCCACATCATCGATCTCGACGGCGCAAAACTCGGCGAGCAGAAAAATCGCCGCATCGTGGCCGCTATCGCAATGGAATCTGATCTGGATATCCAGCTCGGCGGCGGCATTCGCGACAGGCAGACCATTACAGACTGGCTGGCCGCCGGCGTATCCCGCTGCATTATCGGCAGCCTCGCCGTTAACGAACCGGAGACGGTCAAGAGCTGGCTCGAGGAATTCGGGCCTGACAACATCGTCCTTGCCCTCGATGTCAGACTGGACGACGACAAACGCCCGATACTCACCACGCACGGCTGGACGAAGTCATCCGAGATCGATCTTTGGCAGTGCGTTGACAGCTATCTCGACGACGGCCTTCAACACGTCCTCTGTACCGACGTTAGCCGCGATGGCGCCATGAGCGGACCGAACCTGGATCTGTACCGGAAATTCATCGAGCGCTATCCCGATCTCGGCCTGCAGGCTTCCGGTGGCGTCAGACACGTGGGCGACTTGCAGGCACTTTCCGAACTGGGAGCGCCGGCCGCGATTACCGGCCGTGCCCTGCTCGATGGCAAGATCAATGTTGAGGAGCTGGGACCATTCCTGCGCGTCGCATAATTCCCTGCCTCGATGTTCGCGACGGAAAAGTGGTCAAAGGCGTGCAGTTTCGCAATCACAAAATCGTCGGCGAGATCGTCGAGCTGGCCGACCGCTATTGCGAAGAAGGCGCCGACGAACTCGTGTTCTACGACATCACGGCCAGCCCGGACGGGCGCACTGTAGATCGAAGCTGGGTCACAAGCGTCGCAGCCGTCCTCGATATTCCTTTCTGCGTTGCCGGTGGCATCAAAACGATTACAGATGCCGAGGATGTTTTAAACCGCGGGGCCGACAAGATATCGATCAACTCCCCCGCCCTAACCAATCCCGACTTAATCACAGAGCTGGCAACCAGATTCGGTTCGCAATGCGTCGTCATCGGTATAGACAGCCGTGAAGAAAACGACGGCTGGCAGGTCTATCAGTTCACCGGCGATCCCGACAAAACCGAAACCGCAAATCGGCAAACACTGGATTGGGTCAAGGAAGTACAGGAACGTGGTGCCGGCGAGATCGTGCTCAATTGCATGAACCAGGACGGCGTCCGCAAAGGCTATGACTGTCATCAACTGGGGAAAGTGCGCCACGTATGCAGTGTGCCACTGATCGCGTCCGGCGGCGCCGGCAAGGCAGAGCACTTCAGACAAGTGTTTGACCAAGCAACGGTCGACGGCGCGCTCGCCGCCAGCGTTTTTCACAGCGGCGAGATCGATATTGCCGACCTAAAACAGTACCTAGCAGATAACAATATAGACGTGCGACTTCATTGATATGACCAACTCAGACATCGAATTCCTGACAACGCTCGAAAACATCATTCGACAACGACTCGAAGACAAACCCGACGACAGCTATACGGCAAAGCTCGTCGCACAGGGCGACAAGAGAGTCGCTCAAAAAGTCGGTGAGGAAGCGATCGAACTTGCCCTTGCCACTACTGCAGGCGATCGCGACGAGCAACTTGAAGAAGCTGCCGACCTCATCTATCACCTGCTCGTTTTACTCGTCAGCAAGAAAATCAGTCTCAGCGATGTCAATGAAATACTCAGACAACGTCATGCATCCGCGTGAATAAAGGACTTCTCTCCCGATAATCTGGTTACAATTCACGCTAAATAAAGCCACGGGGCTACGATGTCGTTCCTGGGGGAAATCAAGCGACGAAAAATCCTGCAGGTTGCCGCAATTTACGCGGTAGTCGCTTGGGTACTCGTGCAGATCGTTGCTACCGTCGAAGCACCGCTCAATCTGCCTGACTGGGTGGACACCCTCGTTATCGTACTGCTGGCCGTCGGCTTTCCCATTACGCTCATAATCAGTTGGGTCTTCAATTTTACGCGCGAAGGTGTTGTCCGCGACGCAGGAAGCGATGAGCCAATCGTTGAAGCCACACCCGATCCAGACACGGAAAACCGGATTCAACTGCTGCCCAATTCCATCGCCGTCCTGCCGTTCGAAAATTTGAGCCCGAATCCTGACGATGCCTATTTCTCTGCCGGCGTGCACGAACAGCTCCTGAACGAGCTTGCAAAGGTAAGGGACATCAACGTCATTGCCCGTACGTCGGTATTGCAATACGCCAACGAGCCGCCGCCCATCCCCCAGATCGCCCAGTCACTCAATGTTGAAACCGTCATGGAAGGCAGCGTGCGATACGCGGGCGAGCAAGTCCGTATCACCGCACAGCTCATCGATGGCATATCCGGCGCTCATCTCTGGACCGAAGCATACGACGGAGATCTCTCGGACATATTCGCTATTCAAACCGATATCGCAACCGCGATTGCCAAAGCACTCGAAGCAGAGCTTCTTCCCGAGACGCGGGCCCGAATCGAGAAATCACCGACGACCTCTCCGGCGGCATACGCCCTGTTCCTCGAAGCAGGCAAATATCTGAACACGCCTCGGCAGCAGGACGCACTCCCATTGCTGGATCGGGCCATAGAACTCGATCCGCAGTTTGCGGGCGCCTACGCCATGAAAGGTTATTTGGGGGTCTGGATGCTCGTGACTGGATTCGTTGAGGCACCCTCAGACCGCGACGAATTGTGGGCCATCGAGCGCGACGCGCTCGACAACGCTAACAGGGCACTGGCAATCGATGACAGACACGGCGGAGCATGGCTCGTGCGAGCGAGTGTGAATCATGTGAGCTGGCGCTGGAAATCCGCCGAAGCGGATTACGAAAAAGCGTTCGAGCTCAGTCCCAACGACCCGCAAGTACTGAGTGAATATGCCATGTTCAAGGCGCGCAAGGGCGAGCACGAAGAAGCGCTTCGCATGGCTCGTCAATTCGCGAAGCTGGATCCGAACTCGGTGGCTGCTGGCAGCTTCGTTGGAATGGTTTCCAGCATTTGCGGTAACTTCGAACTAAGTCGCCGAACCGCCGAGAGACTTAACACACTCGCACCCGGTCATCCCATGTCGCCCATGATGCTAGGTCACGCGCTGCTCGGACTTGGTGATTTTGCTTGCGCGGCAAAAAACTACCGGACGGCCGAAGGATTGATCACAGATGAGTCGGGCTTCTTTATGCCAGCGTTGATCTATGGCTACGGATTGATGGGCCAGGCTGATAATGCGAAGAAATTATTCGACCGCTTCAATTCTTGGTCCGAGGGACATAATGTGGGCGTAGGCTTCTGGGTATACGCTTACTTAGGCCTTCGGGACGCGGACAAGGCATACGAATGGTTGAGCCGCACCGTTGAGATCGCCAATCAGAGTATCCCGGATCCGGGTTTTATGGCGTTTCTCATCCTTATGAGCAATGCGCATGACGACCCGATACTCGACGAGCCTCGATTCAAGAAGTTGATCGACAAAATCGATTCGGTCGCGAGATCCAGATAGCACCATGTCGTTTCTGGCAGAAATCAAGAGACGAAAGATCTTTCAGGTTGCCGCGATCTATGCGGTGGTGGCGTGGTTGCTCATTCAAATCGTCGCCACGATTGAAGAGCCGCTGAATCTCCCCGACTGGTTCGACACGGCCGCGATCGTGTTGATGGCTATTGGCTTTCCGATCACGGTCATTATCAGCTGGGCATTCAATGTGACCCCCGAAGGACTGGTTCGCGACGAGGGAGGTAATAACCTGCCGCAGGGCCGGAGTCGGAAGATCGAGTATGCATTGATCGGACTCCTGATCCTTTCGATGCTTTGGGTACTCTATCGCGTGGAATTCGAGGCGCGCGAACCGATTGCGGATTCCGCTCCGACCACCGATCCGATCGCTGTTGTCGGTTCTGCGGACCTGAGTCGGGATGTCCTGCCGGACTCAGTCGCTGTACTCCCCTTCGCCAATCTGAGCCCCGACCCGGACAACGCCTTTTTTGCGGCTGGAATTCACGAAGAGATTCTGAATCAGCTCGCCAAGATTAGGAACGTCAACGTGATTGCCCGGACGTCGGTATTGCGCTATGCGAACGACCCACCGCCTGTACCAGAGATTGCCGCGGCACTAAAGGTACTAACCGTGATGGAAGGCAGCGTTCGTTATGCGGGCGATACGGTTCGTGTAACGGCACAGCTCATTGACGGCTCGTCAGGAGCGCATCTTTGGACTGAGACTTACGATGGTGATTTGTCCGACGTATTTGCCTTCCAGACAAATATCGCGACATCCATTGCGATGTCGCTCGAAGCTGAGTTGCTGCCCGAGACACGCGCCCGCCTCGAGAAACCATTGACCGATTCTCCCGCCGCCTATGCGTTGTTTCTCGAGGCCAAGGACCTGACTAACAATGGCAGATTTCCGGAAGCGATGCCTCTTCTGGATCGCGCCATCGAGCTCGATCCAGAATTCGCCATGGCCTATGCGTTCAGGGGTTGGCGCAACGCGTGGGCGGTCGTGAATACGATTCAAGCCGCATCGAGCGATGCGTCGACGCTGCGAGCACAGCAAGCGCAGGCGATCGAAGATGCGGACCGGGCCCTGGAACTCGATGCAAACCTCGGCCTGGCGTGGCTGGCACGGGCGGCGCTAAATAGATTCAGTTGGCATTGGCAAACTGCCATGGACGAATATGCGAGGGCGCTCGCGCTCAGCCCGAACAGTACGACCGTGATGAATGGTTACGGTATGTTTCTGGCCGAGACTGGAGACTGCGCCGAGGGAATGCCGTTGGTGCGCCGGCAAGCGGAATTGATGCCGAATAATCTCGTGCCTCTCATCGTTGTGGTTCTCGCGGCACACTATTGCAGTGAAGTCGAGGAAGCACTGCAAGCTGCCAAGAAAGGCCTGGATATCGCACCGGGCAATCCGTTGATGATCAGCACTCTGGGATATGCGCACCTTGCCCTGGGTGACCTGGTCGCTGCCGAAATGTATATCCGCACATACGAGGAGCTAACACCAGACGAATTTGGCCAATTCAAGCCGGGATTGATATATGGCTACGGATTATTGGGTATGAGAAACGACGCTGTTCGCGTCTTTAAGCAATTCGAAGCGTGGGCAAGTAAAAATAGCGCGGGCGCCGGCGACTGGGTGATGGCATATCTGGGTATAGGTGATCGCGATTCGGCATATGATTGGTTGATGCGCGAGGTCGAGCAAGTGACAAGTGGTGAAACTGACACTGGTTATCTTTCTTTCCAGTTGGTCAACCACAATGTTCACGACGATCCCGTGCTGGATGAGCCTCGCTTTCGCGAGTTGTTTGATCAGATCGATACGATCGCCCGGTCGCGTTAGTGATCCGGATCAATCACGGCAGGCTGGTGCCGTAGAAACTTAAGAACGGGCGGTTTTACTCCGGGGTGAAATCATCGTCCTTGTAGCATCGACCGATGGCATTGCCTGGCCATTGCCATTTCCGGGCTGTCCGACATCGAACATATGAGTATCAAATGTCTCTGTCGGTTCGTCGGCGAAAAACCACGACTGCTGATCGTCGCCCGCGATGAATTCGATGCTGCAATCGCCAATCGTAATCTTGTCGCTATTCAACAGAGTGTGTCGTTTGATTCGGTGACCGTTCACATGGGTTCCATTCTTGCTCCCGAGGTCCAGGAGTTTGACACCGAGTGTGGACTGAACAATTAAAGCATGATGACGGCTTATCGATTTGCTCCGGATACAAAGGTCACAATGTCTGTCACGCCCGATCAGAACATGTCCGCCATCGAGCGTAAGGTCCTGGTCGAAAAAGTCCTTCACATAGACGGTGAGTCGCCCGTTCGAGGCGTTGTCGTCGATTGGGGTAAATTCCTCGACCACAGCCTTCGTGTCTTCCACCATGGACTCCAGTCGAAGAAGTTTGGCTGCCCTGTTCACCAGTGCTGTCGTAACCGGAGCCGTACCCTCCAGGTCCGCCAGTTCCAGACACTTCGAACAGAGATCGTTGACTTTATCCGGCACGCCAAGACTGAGTTCCTGAACGGCGCCGATCGCATTATACGAGAAGAGCTGATCAACGCCTGCCGCGCCGGTACCTTCGACCCTCCGCCGAATGTACTCCTTGGTCTCGGCAACTGTGAATGGCGCAAGGGAAATACGTTTTCTGGCTCCCGCGCAAATATTACTTAAGGGCGGTTCTGCGAGCATTTCATTCAGGACGGGTCGTCCCGATAGTATGACCATCAATCCGAATTTGCGCTTTGTCTCCGACTCGACAAGGCGACTTATCCTGTCGAGGACCCACTTGCCGTGATCCTGCGCCTGTTCGACGCAGATGATAGTGCGGCGATTGTGTGTCTGCTGGAACCGCAGAAACATCTCGAAGACTTGTTCGAGATCGGTGAGGCTCATCTCCTTCGGATCGAAACCGATGGCGGCAACGATTTCGCGCATCAGCTCAATGGCGTTTGAACTCGGAGTGCTGATTCGCGCCACGACGACGTCGTCGCTGAGGCCACTGAGGAAGTTCTTGATAACGAAGGCTGCGCCAGAATTGCCGTCGCCGACCAGTATTGCCAGAGGCCGTGCTCCCGCAAACGCAGTGCCCATGCTCTCGATGGCATTGCGATGGCAATCGGTAATAAACGACGGAAGCTGTTCCTGCTCTACCGGCGATTCGGACGAGTCCTGGACTGGCTGCTGATGACCCATTAATGCCACCTCGAACGGCCCTTTATTAACAAGGAGTTAAGGGCTCTTGGTTAGAATTGTTATTAGGATCGCCAGTCTAGGCCAGGCCGCGCTCTAAGTAAAGTACCGTGTCAAGAGAATCATATATCCTGCTGATTTATAAAGAATAAGGGAGATGTGGAGTGTGTTTAATTATGTCTCCGAGCGACCCCGAATCACGACATAAGCTGTCTGATTGAGGCTAGCGTCTAGACCAGTTTGCGGCAGAAGCATCCATTGAACCTTCGTCTATCGCGCTCACCCGGTCATTCCTGACGTTCTCATCGGCGAACAAGTACAGCTTGCCGCCTTCGATATGCCGGGCATTGGGTAAGATGTCAGCGGTAACGCCCTTGCTGACTGCGAACGAGCAAAACCCGCCGATTCATATCGATGCCCTTTTGCTTGACCGCATCGCAGCCGGAACGATGCTACTGCGTTCTATATGACAAGCTCAGTTTCAATCTTGCGCCGGTTGTAGTTCGAGCTCATGACGTAACCGTAAGCGCCGGTATTAGCGATGATGATGACGTCGCTTTCTTCTGACGGTGGTAAAAGACGATCGCTGCCGAGCCGGTCGCCTGTTTCGCAAATGGGGCCGACCACAGTGACTGATTCCGTGGCCGGTTCATCTGCACGCGTCAGGTTCACGATCTCGTGATAGGCGCCGTACAGGGCCGGTCGAATTAGTGAATTCATTCCGGTGCCGACGCCAACGTAACGCATGTCCCCTTTTCCCTTGACCTGCGTCACGTGCGTTAACAGGATGCCGGCCTGGGCGACAAGAAAGCGGCCAGGCTCAAGCCACAGACGATACTTCGGATACGCTTCCTTGATGGCAGTCAGGGTTTCACTCAGCCTGTCGAGGTTTAGCGGTTTGTCGCCTGGTTTCTCGGGGATACCAAGCCCTCCTCCCAAATCAAGCGTCTCAACTGCGGGAAAACGCTCCGCAACCTTGATGAGCTCGGCCGCGACTTCTCGCCAGTTTTCGGCATCAAGAATGCCGCTACCACTGTGTGCGTGAATGCCGATCACTTCCGCATCAGCTTTGTTGACGAGATCAATCAGTTCATCAACTTCAAACCTTGGCACCCCAAATTTTGAATGCACACCCGCCGTCTTCACATGTTCGTGGTGACCCCGTCCCTGTCCTGGGTCAACTCGTATGAATAATTTCTGACCTTTGAATATCTCCGGCCAGGCTTGCAGCGGGTGCAGATTGTCCAGCGTTAATTGCAAGCCCTTGTCGATTGCCCATTCGTACTCGCTGCGCGGTGCAAAATTTGGCGTGAACAGAATTCGGCTTTGGTCAAGCTTCGGCATGACCTCGAAAAGCCAATTGACCTCGCCCGGCGATACGCATTCGAAATCGGCGCCGATATCGGCGAGTATCTTCAACAAATCGGCATTGAAATTGGCTTTGACCGCATAGAGCACGCGATCGAGTGAGGGCATCTCAAGCAGGGAGGTCGCGGCGGTTTTTACACTGTCCGCGTCATAGACATAGGCGTTCGCGTGTTGCTCTGCCAATGCAAGCAAATCGCGGCGTTTTTGCAGCCACCACGGAGGCTGGCGTTCAGTCTCCGCCGGCTGACCCTGAAACAGTTCTTCCCAACTTGCTCCGAATGCCGGACTTCCACCGGACTTGCGGATGATCGACGGGTGTAGCTTGCTGACAAGCCTCGGCACCTGATCCTGTTCGATGACGAAGCTGAAGTTCAGGTCATTTGCGGCTTGCGATACAAGATGGATCCTTTCTTCTTCGAATACCTCGAGCGCGGGCGCGATACGCGGCAAGATCGTTCGAATCTTTCGTCCGACCAGACTGACAGCCGCGCAGCCCCTGATAACTTTTACGCGGCAGAGCGGCGCCAGATCGGTAACGAGCGCCTGTTCCGTGTCCTCGGTCAACATGCCATCGATCGTGTCGATCGACACGGTGACGTTCGTCTCAGACGTCGAAACCAGATCGACGGATACGCCGTGACTCTTGAAACAGGCGAACGCGTCTGCAAGAAAACCCACCTCGTGCCACATGCCGACGCCGTCCATGGAGACGAGCGTGAGCCCTCCTCTCGACGCGATGCCTTTGACCTGGGGTTCGGTCTCACTCGTCACCGAGGAAATCACCGTTCCGGAAATATGCGGCGCTGTCGTACAACGAATAAAGAGCGGAATCCCGTGTCGGCGCAACGGAGAAAGGCAGCGGGGATGCAGCACCCGGCTGCCGGTCGAGGCGAGCTCCTGCGCCTCATCGAAATGCAACGCAATCAGAAGTCGTGCCGACGGCACAAGCTTCGGGTCGGCAGTGAACATGCCCGGAACGTCAGTCCAGATTTCGAGACGCCGTGCCTGCAACTTCGCAGCCAGATATGCAGCGGAGGTATCGGATCCCCCCCTTCCCAACAGCACCGTCTCCTTGTGTGTGTTTTTTGCGATGAAACCCTGCGTCAGAATCACTCTGGCATGGCCGGCCAATTCGGCTGCGAGGTCGGGATCGGCGTCGTAGTTGCAGGTGGCAGACAGATAGCTCTGGGTGACGGAGCGATTGGCGCGTGTCTCACTGCTCAGGATCTCCCGGGCGTCCTGCCAGTGCACATCGATGCCGAGGCTTTCGAGATATGACGCACCCAGTTTTGTCGCCATGATCTCTCCGAGCGCCATGACCCGGACGCGAACGCGAACGCTGACCTCATGTACCAGTCGCACGCCGGCAATCAGCTGCTCCAGTTCCTGCAGAGCCTCGTCCAGTAATGACGGTCCGTCCAGATCCAGAGACTCCGCAAGCTCATAGTGCTGCTGCCTGAGGGCGTCGAATCTTGCGGACGTTTCTCCGCCTATCGCCGACAGCAGGATCTCCTCCAGAGCATTCGAAACACTCTTCAGAGCAGAATGCACGACTACGAGTCTAAACCCGGCATCCACGCGGCTTCGAACCCGGTCGGCAATCTTCTTCCAGTTGGTGGCGCTCGATACGCTCGTGCCGCCAAACTTCATGACGACCCATTCCGACTTCGCTATGTGCTCGGGCGCGCCAATTGAACCGCTGTCCGCGAAATCGGCCTCACTTATTTCTGTCATTTTGTTCGTCATTGCCTTACCAAAAAAAAACCCGCTCGGATATTCCTTGCGGGTCTATGGACAATAGCCGGTTTATTCTTAGCCGTTACTACTGCCAGTCGCACCCACGCACCTCTGGCGCGCCATTTGTTTTATGTGTTTATCGACACCGGGTTCACCGGTATCTCGGCACATTACGTAGATGCAATTCACATTCATCAGCGAAGTAAATACTCCCGGAAGCGATAGGTCAAGTGCCGGCCCGAACATTGCAGTCGTAACTATTCGTCCCAGGCCGGCACGCTGGTCACCGCACCGCTCGAGGCCGAACTTACCTCAGCACGATATTTGGCCAATGCCCCGGTCGTCACACTCGATCTGGGCCGTACCCAGTTGTTCTTCCGTCTGGCGAGCTCATCCTCGTCAACCGATATATCGATGCGGCGCTTTTCGGCATCGAAGCTAATCACGTCCCCGTCTTCGATCAGGGCCATGGGCCCACCGACAGCCGCCTCCGGAGAAACATGACCGGCGACGAATCCATGGCTGCCTCCGGAAAAGCGTCCATCGGTCATCAGTGCGACCTCGCTCCCCAGGCCTTTGCCCATGATCGCGCTCGTCGGGCTCAGCATCTCCCTCATGCCCGGGCCGCCCTTCGGGCCTTCGTAGCGAACGACGACGACATCGCCGGACTTGATTTCATCATCCAGAATCGCCTGCAAGGCGATTTCCTCCGAATTGAATACCCGGGCAGTGCCTTCGAACCGCAGGCCTTCCTTACCGGTAATTTTTGCAACGGCACCTTCGGGGGCCAGGTCACCGTACATGATGACCAGATGGCTGTCCGGCTTGATCGGATCATCGAAATCGCGAACGATATCCTGACCATCGCGATAGTCGGCAACATCGGCGAGGTTTTCTGCCACGGTATGGCCGGTCACCGTCATGCAATCTCCATGCAACAGGCCACGATCCAGCAGTCGCTTCATCAATGGCTGAATGCCGCCAATTTCGATCAAGTCAGACATCATGTAACGGCCACTCGGCTTGACGTCGGCAAGCACGGGTACGCGCTCGCCGATTCGGCTGAAATCGTCGAGCGTAAGATCGACCTCGGCGTCTTTCGCGATTGCCAGTAAGTGCAGGACGGCATTCGTCGAGCCGCCCAGCGCGATCACGACAGTAATTGCATTCTCGAATGCTTCCCGCGTCAGAATGTCGCGCGGCTTGATATCTTTTTTGATCAGGTTAATGACGGCTTCTCCGGCGCGCCGGCAGTCGTCGATCTTGTTTTGCGATACCGCCTCCTGTGCCGAACTGTTGGCCAGGCTCAGGCCCAGGGCCTCGATCGCGGATGCCATCGTGTTAGCAGTGTACATACCGCCACATGCGCCGGGTCCGGGAATTGCGGTTTGTTCGACTTCGAGCAACTCCTGCTCATCAATCTTGCCGCCTGCCAGCGCGCCGACCGCCTCGAATACGGAAACGATGTCGCGCCGCTTTGTGCCGGGCTTGATCGTGCCGCCGTACACGAAGACCGACGGTCTGTTCAGTCGCGCCATCGCCATCGCACAACCCGGCATGTTCTTGTCGCAGCCGCCGATCGTGATCAGGCCGTCAAATCCCTGTGCACCAGCCACGGCCTCGATCGAGTCCGCGATGATCTCCCGCGAAACGAGCGAGTACCGCATACCCGGAGTGCCCATGGAAATACCGTCGGACACACTGATCGTGTTGAATATGACGCCCTTGCCGCCGGAGGCATCAGCACTGCTAGCCGCCTCTCTCGCCAGTTGATCGATATGCATATTGCACGGCGTCACCATGCTCCAGGTCGAAGCAATTCCGATTTGTGGCCTGGAGAAGTCTTTTTCGGAGAAGCCGACGGCTCGTAACATTGCGCGGCTTGGTGCCTGCTCGACACCATCGACGACGACGCGCGAGTACCGGCGCAGCTCTTTTTCGGTCATAGATATCGCTCTAGATGTTCAGGGTTTACTTATCTTATTCTTGCTTTGAATCGTCATCCCTGATCATAACCGCGATTCGCCGGAAAATGTTCGCGTTGGTCGAATCCTGTTCCGAGTCAGCCATCTCGAGCACAAAAGCCTCGTCGGATTCCGGACTCGAGTCCTGCACCAGCGGTATGAGAATTCGGGCTGAGCGTTGTCCCGGGCCAAATTGAATCGTATTTGAGCCGGGCGTGAAATAGTCTTCGCCCTCAGTGGCCGTGACCTCACGTAGAATGTATTCGACGGTCAGGGCGGTCTGATCCGGGTTGAAACGAACGACATCGATTTGTACTGCCGGATCCCGCTCCTGCACGGACACCTGCCCGACCGCAAATGCGACGGTGTTGGGCCCAAGACCGGACTCAAATCGTCTCTGATCGTCATCCTGAAGTCTCAGCTTAATCAGGGCGTATTCGGATTCGGCGTCTTCGAAATCGCGAACCAGCAAAGACACTTGCCGGTCAGGCTCACGCAAAGGGTCTGGCGTCATCGACACCGTGATGCGAGCCCGATTCTGCCCCGGGGGGAATCGGGCCGTACTGTCATCGGATATCTGGTATTGGCCGGATTCCCAGGGTGACCGATTGCCACTGAAGCTAATCTCCTCCAGCTTCACGACCAGTTCTTCGCCGATATTCGAATCGCGAACGAGATCGACGATGGCGGGAGCGTCGTTTTCCCTCAGGGTCAGGTCCAGCTCGCTACGGACGGATCCTGGAAAAGCGAGTGGTACTTCGACAGTAGCCGGCGGCAAGTTGGAGAAATCGATAATCTCCTCCTTCGGAACCGGCTCCTCTTCGGTCGGCGTTTCCTCGGCTGACCCGGCGACCGCATTTTCATCGTCTACCAGTGCTGGCGGCTCCTCGATGATCTGCTCTTCGACGGGCGCCGGCACGACCACTGGCTCTGGTTCCGTCCCCGTGCGCTGATTGCGTGTCGTTGACGTGACAGAGTCAACAAGTGACGGGAGCTGGGCCAGCAATCCTGATTCGTAAAGCCCGTAAAAGCCAGCCAACAGAACAGCCACCGTTAGCAGTGAAGGCCACAGCCTCCGTCTCTCCTCTTCGGGTTCGTCAAGTGGTGAGAAGGGCTCCGCGTCGTCCGGCGAGTGATTACCTTCGAGCGCATCAATAAATTCTTTCGCCGATGCGAAACGTGACACGCGCGAATAGGCGAGTGCCTTGCGCAGTGCCCGCCATTCGGCATCGTTTAATCCCTGCGGTCGTTGTGGCTCCATGCCGGCGTCGGCAGCTTCTGCGGCATTTCTCGGCCCGAATACGCGATATCCAGCTACCAGGCGGTACATCAGGCAAGCAAGCGAAAATACATCGTCCGATGCCACCGGTTCTTCTCCAGTGAGGACCTGCATACTCGAGTAGGCCGGAGTCACGGCTCCCAACACGCCTGGATCGAACTCTGCAGCCTTGTCGAACTGCTTCTGCCGCACCCGGGCAATGCCAAAGTCGAACAACTTGATTTCGCCTTTCGGCGAAACCATGATATTGCCCGGCTTCACATCGGCATGAACGACACCACGAAGATGTGCATAGTCGAGCGCCTTGGCAACCTGCTTGACGATATCTGTCGCCGTGTCCTTGTCAATGATCTTATTGCTGCTGTCATCGAGAATACTGGCGAGAGATTTTCCATCCAGCCATTCCATGACGATGAAATAGAGATCATCTTCACGATCGAGATCGATAAAGCGCACAATGTTGGTATGCGACAGACAACGGCCCTTGGCTGCTTCCTGTTGCAAAGCGCGCAATGCATTGCCGTTTCTTGAAAGTTCAGGAGTCAGCACCTTGATCGCAACCGATGGATAGATGTCGGCCGCTTCCGCTCGGCGACGATCGAGTGCCTTGTATACGATGCCCATACTTCCGCCAGCGATACGTTCCTGCAGCAGGAATCGATCTCTCAGAACCGAACCAACCTGAAGCCGCTCCCCGATCGACTCCTCATCTAGTTTGAAGTCCTCGATCACTGTCGTGTCTCCGAACGAGTCGACTCTCTCCTCTTCCGGAGCCATATCGAGCGGTGCCGTCGAATCGACTTCGTTTATCATCTTGTCCAGCATGCTCTTGACTAGCTGGAAGGTCTCGTTGCGAAGATTTCCTGCCTTGTGCTGCTCAAGGAGGATACGGCGAATGTCGGGTTCGGCTTCGCCATCTGACATCAACAGATCATGAATCGCACCGTGAATGTCGTCCAGCAGGTCTTCATCGGCAATCTGCGCCTGCAGCTGCTCCGCGAATTCGGTGAGTCGCTGGGATCGGGCCCGTTCCAGATTGTCAGATTTGGCGTTCATAAGCGGTCAATTTTACCGTCCGGCCAGGCTTTACTATGGGAACTGGTCGTCATATTGCGCTGCTGCAACAACCGACCCAGCCCGCAGATTTACTGGATTTGAAGCACCTTTCCTGGATTCAGAATATTGCCGGGATCGAGGGCCGCCTTGATGGATCGCATGACCGCGATCTCTTCACTCGCCACATATTTGTACAGGAATTCGCGCTTGAATTGTCCGATACCGTGTTCCGCACTGATACTACCGTCAAATGTGCTTACGGTATCGTAGATAAGATCAGTCAGGGCTTCGGCCGCATCGCGAAAACTATCTTCGTTGCGGGATTTGGGCTGGCTGACATTGAAGTGCACGTTGCCATCGCCGACATGCCCGAACGCTACGATTCGGGCATCCGGCATACGCTCGAGGACCGCCGCCTCAGCAGCTTCGATGAACTCGCCGATTCTTCCAACCGGCACCGATACGTCATGCTTCAGGCTGAGGCCCTCGAATTTCTGCACCTCGGATATGGAATGCCTGATCCGCCATAACTTCTCTTGCTCCGACACATTCTTGGCAACAACGGCATCGAGGCCCAGTTCCTTTTCAATGACTGCAGCGAGCGTTTCCTCTAGCATCCCCTGCTGTTCCAGAGTTGACTCGAGCAGAACGTACCAGGCGTTATCCTCCACAAACGGAATTTTAATCGCCGGCATATGCCTTCGCAGGTAGCGCAGAGCGCGCCCGGGAATCAACTCGAATGCCTGCAACTGGTCGGCGAGCGATTCGCGAAGCTCTGCCAGCAACTCCACCGCTTTCGTCGGACTGGCTACCTCAATCATCGCCGTCTGTGTGTTCTTCACCGCCGGGTAAAGCCGAAGGTTTGCCGCAGTAATAACGCCCAGGGTGCCTTCCGAACCGATGAACAACTGCTTGATGTCGTAACCGGCTGTATTTTTCCTGAGACCGCGCAGCCCGTTCCAGATGGTTCCGTCGGCAAGCACGACTTCTAGACCGAGCACCTGGTCCCGGGCATTGCCGTATCTCAGCACGTTGATGCCGCCGGCGTTCGTGGAAAGATTGCCGCCGATCTGACAACTTCCCTCGGCAGCCAGGCTCAATGGAAATAATCTGCTGGCCTCCTTCGCAGCGGCCTGCACGTTGGCCAGAATGCAGCCGGCTTCGACAACCATTGAAAAATTATTCGCGGCAAGCGACCGTATGGCATTCATCCGTGACAATGACAGCAATACCTGCTGTCCACTCGTGTCCGGGATCGCTCCGCCGCAAAGACCCGTATTGCCCCCTTGCGGAACGACCGGCGTGTTGCTGGCCGCACAGGCTTTGATCACCGCTGATACGTCCCGGGTATTTTCGGGAGATACCATGACGAGGGCTTTACCATGGTAGCGATCCCGCCACTCCGTGAGGTGTGGCAAAAGCTCATCCGGGTCGCTGGTACATCCAGCGTCACCGACGATCGACCTGAGTTCGTCAATCAGCATTCAATCTGCCAGGTTCGCGTGTTGTGCGAATGTCGGCCAGTCGATATTGCTGCCGCACATGACGGCTATGACCTTCTTCCCGGTGAAACGACCGGACAAGGGGCCCATCAGCGCCGCTGTGCTTGCAGCACAGGCAGGCTCAACGGCGATCTTCAGCTCCCTGAATAGAACCCCCATCGCGTTTTTCAATTCATCGTCTTCTACGAGAACCAGTTCGTCGACATTTTCCCGGCACAACTCAAAGGATATTGGCAGCGCGAACGGCGCGCCGAGGCTGTCGGCTATCGTCATCACCTTTTCTATTGCTTCGGGCTTTCCGCTAGCGAAGCTGCGATGCATCGAGTCCGCACCAACCGGCTCCACGCCGATGACCTCGCAGTCCGGCTTCATCTGCTTCATAGCGCTGGCGATGCCGGCACACAAACCGCCGCCGCCGACCGGCACGATAACCACATCCAGGTCCGGAACCTGCTCGCAGATCTCGAGGCCAACGGTCGCCGTACCGAGAATCACATCGACGCCCTCATACGGATGCACGAAATATCTCCCCTCACGTTCCTGGATTTCCTCGGCGACTTCAAAGGCGCTATGAACATCATCTGCGAGTACCACTTCGGCACCAAAATACCGGCATCGTTCAATTCGAAGCGGATTGGCGTTCATGATCATGACGACCTTGGCACTGGTCCCAACGGCGTGCGCAGCGAATGCCGTTGCAATTGCATGATTGCCTGCACTCACGGCCGTAACTCCGGCCTCTTTTTGTTTGTCATCGAGACCGAGCATGACCGACAGCGCACCCCGGGGCTTGAACGTGCCCGTACGCTGCAGAAACTCGAACTTTCCGTAGATCTCGAAATCGGCAGATAAATAATCTTCGAGCGACTGGCATCGCATGGCCGGCGTGCGAATCAACCACTCCTGCAGGCGTTCTCTCAGTCTGCGAACCGCTTTAATCCGGGGCGTTTTGTCGTGCAATCGGTCGTCCTCCGATAATCGGCTTGGTGCTTGGTGTAAACTGGTCGAAAATCTGCATCATTATGTAAACCGTACTGTTTTCGAGTATTGGTCATTGTTAGGGAATTGAGTTACATATAACAGGTTTTTAAGGATACTTGCGCTGTCGCGTATAGTGGATTAATTTTCCTTGTATGACACCGGCATAATCGGTGGGCATTCGCTTTGGGGCGGTCCAAGCCTGGAATAACACTGAATGGACCTTGACGATCTTTCGCAGTCCGGCATACGGCGAATAGCCAACTATTCGCCGTACCTGGATCAGCTGGCTGGCCTCGCCAGCGAGATGGGCCTCCGCCAGCGCAGCAATCTGGTGCATCTCGAACAATGCCTGCACGATCACTGGTCACTTGGCCAAAACAGCATTCTTAGCTGGGCGCCACTCGATGACGGTCTGCTAATACTGGTGGTTCCGCACTATGCGATCGCAGAATACACAGCCGCGCCAGCCGATGATCCAAGGCTTCCCCAGCGGGTATCCTCAAGTTTCATAACCGAACTGATCTCCGGCGACCGGCAGCTGACGATAGCCCAGATCCACAAAGTCGCCAAGCTGCTGGATATCCCGACGACATCGATCGCGCTGCGACAGCCGCTGACCGGACACGCCGTAGAGACCCAGATAATCGAGAAAATGATCCGTCGCTACGGGGTCAACTACGTGGCCAGCCGCGCCGTCACGCTGTTCGACATCGTGGGTTTCAGCCTGCTGACACCGTTCGAGCAAATGACACAGCTGAACAGTCTGTCCTATTCGCTGAATTCGGCTCACGCGAAGATGCTCGAGCAGGACATTGGTATCAACTTCGCACGATCCTCGAGCGGCGACGGATTCTACATCTGGAACCGCGACCATGGCCTCGAAGCGAACGTCAATCTCTATCACTTCATGCATATCGTGCTGGCCGATAACGCCATCGCACGCAGCAAGGCTGTCTCCAAGGCAGTGCCAAGACTGCGCGCCTGTTTCCACGTCGGCAGTTGCTACGAGTTTCATCAGGCCGAAGGACTCAACCCGACCATTCACGACTTCATCGTCGGTGATGTAACGATCGAACTTGCAAGAATGATCGAGGCCGCAATGCCCGGTCAGATTCTCGTTGGCGAGTTCGTCGCAGAGGCATCCGGGCAGGCAAATGGCGAAGAGGATTCACAGGTGAATCTCGACGCCGTGACATTCCTGCAGCGGGCGCAGGGCAATCTGGCCAAGCTCAGCGGGCTCGAACTCTCCGGCGAGAAAGTGACTGCCATCAAGTGTTATCTGACCGGCGAACGGCAGGATAACGGGGATTTCAGTATACGCAGGCTGCTAATCAAGGATAAGCACGGCCTTTCCCGGACCGTTTACAACGCCAAAGTGAATATCTATCGTGAGCTCGCCCAGCCGATACTGCTGGGAATCGAGGACAAGAAGCTGGCGCCGAGCCAGCAGCCGGCGGGCCAGGGCTGGGAGATTTAGTTCCTCAATAAGTGGTCGGGGCGAGAAGATTTGAACTTCCGACCCCCACACCCCCAGTGTGGTGCGCTACCAGGCTGCGCCACGCCCCGACCGGATTGAGAATTGGAATTTGGCGGCAATGATACTTACCGTTGGGCAGATGGGAAAGAGATAATCTCAGCGCCGCAGAATCTTAAGAACTTGTTCAAGTTCCAGACGTAACTGCTTGATAATTTGTTGACTTTGACTGACGTCCGACTTCGCATCATCACCTGTCAGGCGCTGTCGGGCTCCGCCGATCGTGAAGCCGTCGTCATACAGCAGACTCCGAATCTGACGAATGATCAGAACATCCTGGCGCTGATAATAGCGGCGATTACCGCGCCGTTTGACCGGCTTCAGCTGCGGAAACTCCTGTTCCCAGTAGCGCAGGACGTGCGGCTTCACAGCACACAAGTCGCTCACCTCACCTATCGTGAAGTATCGCTTGCCTGGGATTGGAGGTAATTCGTCGTTATTCCCCGGTTCCAGCATATGCCTCTACTCGGGCTTTTAGTTTTTGTCCGGGCCGGAATGTCACCACACGTCGTGCGGTAATTGGAATTTCTTCCCCCGTTTTCGGGTTCCTGCCTGGGCGTTCGTTTTTATCCCGAAGATCAAAATTCCCAAATCCGGAAAGTTTGATCTGCTCCCCTACCGCGAGAGACGCTCGCAGTTCTTCAAAGTATAAATCGACTAGTTCGCGCGCCTCTCTTTTATTCAATCCCAGCTCGTTGAACAAGGATTCCGCCATATCTGCTTTTGTTAGTGCCATTGGTACTAGTCTCTTAGCTCAGCTGCGAATTCTCGCTTCAGATTTTGTACTGCTGCGTCCATCGCTGAATCCGCATCTTCGTCGGTAAGGGTGCGGGATGTTTCCTGCAAAATCAAGCCTAAAGCTATGCTTTTTCGCCCCGCTTCTATCCCCGGGCCCTGATAAACGTCGAAAATTGTTACATTCTGGATCAAATCCGGAGCCGAGGATGCGGCAACTTTCACGAGATCAGCAGCCGCAATTTTCTCGTCAACCACGACCGCGATGTCCCGCCTTATTGCAGGAAATTTTGATACAGATGCTGACTTCGGAACATCCGAAGCGAATGCCAACGCCGCATCTAATTCGAAAAGCAAAACGTTTTTGTTCAGATCAAAAGACTTTGCGATCGCCGGATGGAGTTTCCCAAGAACGCCTATCACCTGACTGTCGCGAATGATGTTTGCTACCTGACCATTTTGTAACGCAGGATGACTCGTGGCTTCAAAATTGATTTGTGCATTGTTTCCAACCATCTGAAGCAATGCTTCCAGATCTGATTTTATGTCAAAGAAATCAATATCCTGTGCGCCCCCTCCCCACTGCTCCGGAACAGCCGATCCGGTCGCCAAACCCGAAACCCGAACAACCTCCATTGGCTTTTCCAAACCGCCATGAAACGATTTTCCGATTTCAAAAATGCGAACACGCTCTTGCTGTCTCGCTACATTCGCAGCTGCGGCGGCTAACATTCCTGGCCATAAGGAGGCGCGCATCACAGACATTTCCGTCGAGATTGGATTGCTTAAAACAAGTTTGGAATCTTCACCGGTAATGCGACGATTACTTTCTGCGTCGATAAAACTGTATGTAATTACTTCCTGGTAATCGCGTGCAATCAGCGACGCCGCGATCAGTTCCATGTCGATTCTGGTTTCTGTAACAGGTCCAAGTGGCAAATCTGCCGTCGCCGTCGTTTCCTGTATCAGGTCGTACCCGTATATCCGGGCAAGCTCCTCGACGATGTCTTCCTCAATGGCAAGATCGAATCTAAAACTGGGTGGAATCACTGTCCAGCCGTCCGTACTTTGCTCGACGACGAGCTGCAGATTGTTCAAAATTTCGGCAACTTTTTGGTCAGGTATTTCGGTTCCGAGCACCCTCTTCAGTCGTGACTTTCGCAGTGAAATTGTCGGCGCGGACGGAAGATGTTTATCGTCGATGAGGTCCATCAACGGGCCGACTTCGCCGCCGGAAATTTCGACCAGTAACTCGGTCGCCCTTTCGACTGCCCGTGCCTGTCCGCCCGGATCAACGCCGCGTTCGAATCGAAGTGATGCATCGGTATGCAGACCATAAGATCTCGCCCGGCCCGCAATCACTGAAGGCGGCCAAAAGGCGGCTTCGAAATAGACGTCGCTGGTTGTGCCCGACACTGCCGTACTGAGACCGCCCATGATGCCAGCCAGCCCGATCGGTCCGGAATCGTCGGTGATCAAAAGGGTGTCCTGGGTCAGATCGAGCTCTTTTTCGTCCAGCAAGGTCACTTTTTCGCCTTTCTTGGCGAATCTCGGCTGGATGGGGCCTTTCAGCAGCGCCAGATCGTAGGCATGTAGCGGCTGCCCCAGTTCCAGCATGACGTAATTGGTGACATCGACCACCGGATGTATCGCCCTGAGCCCGCTTCTTCGAAGCCGCTCGGTCATCCAGATAGGCGATTTGGTGTCCGGGTCGATATTGCGAACGACCCGCCCGGCGAATCGGGGGCATGCGGACGGGTCTTTGATATTCACGGCGTGACTGTCGCCGATGGTCTCGGCGCATGTCGGCAATTCGGGCGCGGACATTTTCGTGCCGGTTATTGCCGCCACATCCCGTGCAATGCCGAGAACACTGAAGCAATCGCCGCGATTCGGCGTCAGGTCGAGATCGTATACATTGTCTGGCAACTCCAGATAGTCCGACAGGTCCGCGCCCGTCGGTGCATCTTCCGGCAATGCAATGATGCCGTCAGCCTCGTCACCGAGCGCCAGTTCGATTGCTGAACACAGCATGCCGTTCGATTCGACGCCGCGAATCTTCGAACGTTGAAGTTTGGTGCCGTCAGGCAGTCGCGTTCCAGGAGACGCCAACGGACTTTTCATCCCGGCGACGACATTTGGCGCGCCGCAAACCACCTCGACAGGCTTACCTTTACCTGTCGTGATCTGACATACGCTCAGCCGGTCTGCGTTCGGATGCCTGGCAACTTCGACGACTTCTGCGATGACGACGCCCTTCAGGTCCTTACCCTGGGACTCGATGCTTTTGACCTCGTGGCCGGCCATCGTCAGCCGGTGACCGAGTTCTTCGGTATCAAGTTTCGGATTAACCCATTCGCGCAACCATGATTCTGGAAATTTCATCGCTCAGCCGTCCCGGTCAATGAAACTGCTGCAGAAAGCGCAGGTCGTTGTCGAAGAAGGTACGAAGGTCATTCACGCCGTAGCGAAGCATTGCAAGCCTCTCGATGCCAATGCCGAAGGCGTAACCCGTGAATTCTTCCGGATCTACGCCGGCGCTGCTAAGCACATTTGGGTGCACCATGCCGCAGCCCAGAATTTCGAGCCATTTGCCCTTCTCCCAAAGCACGTCGACCTCGGCGGAAGGTTCAGTGAACGGGAAATAGGATGCCCTGAATCGCAGCTCCGCATCGCGTTCGAAGAATGTTTCGACGAACTGATGCAGGACGGCTTTCAGGTTTGCGAAACTGATGTTGCGATCAATGACCAGGCCTTCGACCTGGTGAAACATCGGCGTATGTGTCTGATCGGAGTCGCAGCGATAAACACGTCCCGGCGCAATGATCCGAATCGGTACGCCCTCTTCCTTCATCGCACGAATCTGCACCGGCGAGGTGTGCGTCCGCAAGAGCATGCCACCCGGAAAGTAAAAGGTGTCGTGTTCGGCACGCGCCGGATGATTCTCCGGAATGTTGAGCGCCGTGAAATTGTGGAAATCGTCCTCAATCTCCGGCCCGGAGCGAACGCCGAATCCTGCATTGCGGAAAATTCTTTCGATGCGGGACATGGCGCGTGATACGGGATGCCTGCCGCCGAGGCCATAGCCCCGACCGGGCAGCGTTACGTCCACCGCATCGTCAACCAGCTTCTTGGCGAGCGCCTCGCCCTCGAGTGTCTCGCGCCGGGCACTGATGCGTTGCTGAACTTCCTGCTTGGCGCGGTTGATTTCCTGACCGGCTGCCGGACGCTCGTCGGCCGGGAGCTGACTGAGCTCCTTCAGACGAACCGTCAAGGCACCCTTCTTTCCCAGGTAAGACACCCTGATCGCGTCGAGCGCGTTCAGGTCAGCAGCAGAATCTATTTCAGATCCCGCCGACTTTACGAGGTCATTGAGTCCTTGCATGGGCAGCTTAGGACTCGGCCAAAGCTGCCTTCGCCTGTGCCGCGATGGCACCGAACGCGTCGGGATCGTGTACCGCGATGTCTGCCAGCACTTTGCGATCGATATCGATTTCCGCACGGTGCAGGCCATTGATCAAACGACTGTACGACATGCCGTGCAGACGAGCCGCAGCGTTGATGCGCGTGATCCACAAAGCCCGGAACTGCCGCTTGCGCTGGCGCCGGTCGCGGTAGGCATATTGGCCTGCCTTGATGACCGCCTGCTTGGCGACACGATAGACCTTGCTGCGGGCACCGTAATAACCCTTGGCCTTGTTGAGAACCTTTTTATGGCGTGCCTTGGCGACGACGCCTCTCTTTACTCTTGCCATGGCTCAATCTCTCCTCAACTGTACGGAAGCAAGCGACGAACGCTCTTCTGATCGGCATCGGCAATTTGCAGAGTGGTACTCAGCTGACGCTTTCGCTTCGAACTTTTCTTGGTGAGGATATGACTGCGGAAGGACTGGCCTCTCTTGAAGCCGCCCTTGGCCGTCCGGCGGAAACGCTTGGCAGCGCCCCGGTTGGTCTTCATCTTAGACATGTTGTCTCCAATTTTTGGCCTGCAACGTACGCATGAGTTATTTCGACTCATCGCCGCTGAAGGCGGGTAGTGACATTGCCCGGCTCGAAAGCGGGGCTAGAGGTCGTTACTCACTTTTTCTTCGGTGCCATCACCATGATCATTTGCCGACCTTCCATCTGCGGCATTTGCTCAACCATGGCGATCTCACCGAGATCTTCCCTGACCCGAGCCAGAAGATTTGCACCCAGTTCCTGATGCGCCATCTCCCGTCCTCTAAATCTTAATGTGACTTTGGTCTTGTCTCCGTTCTCGAGAAAATCCACGAGTTTTCGCAGCTTGACCTGGTAGTCACCTTCCTCCGTTCCCGGACGAAATTTAATCTCTTTTACATGTACCTGCTTTTGCTTGCGCTTGGCAGACTGGGCTTTCTTGTTCTGCTCGAACAAATATTTGCCAAAGTCCATCACCCGGCAAACCGGCGGTTCCGCCATCGGCGAGACCTCTACCAAGTCCAGCCCACCTTCCTTCGCAATGTCAATCGCTGCTTCGAGAGGCATGACGCCTGCCTGTTCACCGGCGGCATCAATCACCCGAACTTCGGGTGCCTCAATCTCTTCATTACGCCTGACGCGCTTCGGGGCTGCGATATTTCAATCCTCCTGGCAAATGCAGTACCGCGAACTCTACCTCAGAGCTATCACGGGACGCGAATTTTATAGCCGCAACCATAAAGACACAAGCCCGGAAATGCCTGATTTCCAAGAAACTTAGCGGAAAAGATGGTGGGCGATGGTGGTTTCGAACCGCCGACCTCCACGATGTCAACGTGGCGCTCTACCCCTGAGCTAATCGCCCGATTTTTGTCCCCTGCCTCGCCTTCAGGTAATGAGCCCTGAACGGGCGGACAACGATACTTAAGCATTGATTTGTTGGCAATAGCTAACCGGCAAGCCGATCGCTGATGCCGAGCCCTACTTTTCGGATCCGCTGGATCTCGTCGCGAAGCCGTGCTGCCTCCTCGAACTCCAGGTCCCGGGCATGTTTCAGCATGCGTTTTTCGAGCTTCTGGGCCTTCTTCAACAACTGTTCCGGCGTCAGAGACTCATAGGGTGTGGCGTCTTCGGCGACCCGACGCCGTCCGCGTCCCGGCACCGGATAGGCGGCTTCCATGATGTCCGCAACCTGTTTGATGATCGTCGCCGGCTTGATTCCATGACGCTCGTTGTATGAGACCTGCCTTTCCCGGCGCCGATTGGTCTCGTCAATCGCCCTTTCCATCGAGCCGGTCATCTTGTCAGCGTATAAAAGAGCAGTGCCGTGGAGATTTCTGGCAGCACGACCGATCGTCTGGATCAGCGAGCGCTCCGACCGCAGGAATCCTTCCTTGTCGGCATCGAGGATCGCGACGAGGGACACCTCGGGCATATCCAGTCCTTCACGCAGCAGATTGATGCCGACGAGGACATCGAATGCCCCAAGTCGGAGGTCGCGAATGATTTCGGTACGCTCAACCGTACCGATATCGGAATGCAGATAACGCACCCTGACTCCATGCTCAGCAAGGTAATCGGTGAGATCCTCCGCCATTCGCTTGGTCAACGTCGTTATCAGGACTCGCTCATCTGCAGCGGTCCGCTCACGAATCTCAGACAACACGTCATCGACTTGCGTCCTGGCAGGCCGTACTTCGATCTGCGGATCGACGAGCCCCGTCGGCCGCACAAGTTGCTCAACAACATTGTCAGAGTGCTCGCCTTCATAATCGCCTGGTGTCGCCGACACATAAATTGTCTGTGGCGAAAGACCGTCGAACTCATCGAAGCGAAGCGGTCGATTGTCCAACGCCGAGGGCAGGCGGAAGCCGAACTCGACCAGCGTTTCCTTTCTGGAGCGGTCGCCCCGGTACATGCCACCGAGCTGAGGCACCGTGACGTGGCTTTCATCAATAATGAGCAGTGCATCATCTGGCACGTAATCGAACAGGCAGGGCGGTGGCTCGCCCTCTTTCCGGCCCGACAGGTACCTGGAGTAATTCTCGATCCCGGAGCAGTAACCGAGCTCCTGAATCATCTCTAAATCAAATAAAGTTCTCTGTTCAAGCCTTTGAGCTTCCAAGAGTTTTTCATGCTTCCTGAGGACGCTCAGGCGCTCTGAGAGCTCCTTCTTGATCTCATCCACGGCCGCCAGAAGCACCGATCTCGGCGTCACGTAATGGGATTTCGGAAAAACCGTCAATCTCGGCACCCGACGAATGACCTCCCCCGTAAGCGGGTCGAAATAGGACAATGACTCGATTTCCTCATCGAAAAGCTCTATTCGAACGGCATCCCGCTCTGATTCTGCCGGGAATATATCGATGACATCGCCACGCACCCGATAACTGCCCTGCGAGAACTCCAACTCATTACGCTTGTATTGCATCTCTGCGAGGCGCCTCAGAATCGTCCGCTGATCGATGCGATCGCCACGCGTCAGATGCAGCACCATGCTGAAGTACGATTCCGGATCGCCCAGGCCGTAAATCGCCGACACCGTCGCCACAATAATCGCGTCTGGTCTTTCTATCAGGGCTTTGGTCGCCGAGAGCCGCATCTGCTCGATGTGCTGATTGATCGATGCGTCTTTCTCTATATAAGTGTCGGAACTCGGCACATAGGCTTCCGGCTGGTAGTAGTCGTAATAGGAAACGAAGTACTCAACCGAGTTTCTCGGAAAATACTCACGCATCTCGCCGTAAAGCTGTGCGGCCAGCGTCTTGTTCGGTGCCAGAATAATGGCGGGCCGCTGAGTCGCCGCGACGACACTCGCCACCGTAAAAGTCTTGCCCGAGCCGGTAACGCCGAGGAGCGTTTGTCTGGCCAGCCCGTCGTTCAACCCTTCGACCAGACCGGCTATTGCGGATTCCTGATCGCCGGCCGGATTGTATTTTGATACCAGCTTCAGACGATCACGCTCGTCAGTTGCAGACTTCTTGGGCAGAGTTGTAGTTTGACGTACCATGTGCGCCGGTTTCAGAGAGACAAACGAGTGAGTTTATCAGTTTCGGAAAGGATGAGTCGGGTCATGCCCTCTGCGACCAGCGCCGTGCTTGGCCTGGCTGCCGAGTTGCGTGAGGCTGGCCGTGATGTGATCAGCCTGGGTGCCGGCGAACCCGATTTCGATACTCCGGATCACATCAAGGCGGCGGCGATCGAGGCGATTAAAGCCGGAGAAACCAAATACACGGCGATTGACGGCACCAGCCAGCTCAAGGCGGCCATCCAACGCAAATTCGAGCGGGACAACGCGCTCACTTATGCCCCGGACCAGATCCTCGTCTCCTGTGGCGCCAAGCACACCTTGTTTAATGCCTGCATGGGCATCCTGAGCCCGGGCGACGAGGCCATCATGCCGGCACCTTGCTGGGTCTCCTATCCGGACATGGTTCGCGTTGCCGATGCCACCCCTGTGAGTATAGAAACCAGCATCGATAGCGACTTCAAGATGACGCCCGAACAACTTGACGCAGCCATCACTGACAGCACCCGAATACTGTTCCTCAACAGCCCCTCCAACCCGAGCGGCAGCTGTTATACGAAAGAGGAATTGCAGGCGCTTGGTGAAGTCCTCAGGAGCCGCCCGCAGATCGTCGTCCTCGCCGATGACATCTACGAACATATCCATTGGGCGAGTGAGCCATTCTGTAGTATCGCAACCGCCTGCCCTGATCTGATCGACCAGGTCGTCACGATCAATGGCGTTTCGAAATGCTATGCGATGACAGGCTGGCGCATCGGCTATGCCGGCGGCCCGAAAGAAGTCATCACGGCGATGAAAACGATTCAGAGCCAGATCACCTCCAACCCGTCGAGCATTTCACAGGTTGCGGCAGCTGCAGCCCTCGATGGTGATCAGTCGTGCATCAAGCCAATGGTCGATGCTTATAAAGAACGTAGCGGCTACATCGTCAAAGCTCTGAATGTGATCCCCGGATTCGAATGCCGGAAGGGAGAAGGCGCCTTCTATGCATTTCCCCGTGTCACCGGCGCTATGAACGCCAAGGGGCTCGAAACTGATGCCGGTCTCGTCAAACTGTTGCTCAATGAAGCCGACGTCGTCATGGTGCCGGGAACACCGTTCGGCTCGCCTGGCTACGTACGAATCTCCTTCGCCTGCTCCATCGAAGACCTCGAGAAGGCCGTCACCAGAATCAAGGCGGCATTGGTGTAAAATACCGCCCCGACGGCGCCGATTTGGCCCAGCTAACTCGCTTGACTTGAGATTTGGGCTGAATCAGAATTCCGCGCCTGACGGACATAGTCAGGCCACAATTCCTCGGTAGCTCAGTTGGTAGAGCGGTTGACTGTTAATCAATTGGTCGCTGGTTCGAGTCCGGCCCGGGGAGCCAAACAATCAAAGGGCTGACATTTCTGTCAGCCCTTTTTTCTTTGTCCGAATTCTACTAGGTAGCCTGGTGGTAGCACGTAGAGTGGCTGTCAACACGATTCATACGAGTTATAGACCGAGGTACTAAGAGCGGACTACCAGTTCTATCATTGGTCGCATCATTAAGTTAGTCATCAGGCGTGCTGGAGCAACTTCACGTATAAAGAAGACAGGACGAATATCGACATTGATAAAGGTTTGCAAAACCTGACGCCAACGCCAAAGGGGAAGATCATGCACGTGACAATGCCAAATAGGATCAGTCGCTCGATTTGTTTGCTGGCATTTATTACGACTAGCGTCTCATGCAGCAATCCAGATCTAATTCCGATGCAGGTGAGTTTGTCTCGTTCCGTCAGCAAGCTGCCATTCGTCATCGCATTGGATCAGGGCTTGTATGAAAAATATGGACTGGATATGGACGTCCATTTAGCGCCGCCGGATTTTGATGGCGGAATCTCGATGCCATCCGATAGCATTTGGGCGCAGATGTGGCGGAGAGTTAGGTCTATAAATGGCGCAGAAGTATTTGAGCCGAATATCTGGGTGTCGGGTGCAAATTCCCGAATAGTTGATATGGCTACAAGTGCCGCAGAGCCGCAGCGGGTTTTCCTGGCCTCTACTGACTGTGTCGTCCGCCAACACATTGTGGCTAGAAAAGGCATCGAGCGGCTGGAGGACCTCAAAGGACAACGCCTCGGTATTTCCGGAATCGGGTCGAACAGCGGCTTCGTGGCCCTGCTGCTTGCGGAACGCATGGGTTGGGATCCGATTCAGGATATATCCATCATGGAGGATGGCTACGATATGGATGCGTTACGCGAAGGGCGAGTAGACGCGTTTGTGGTGTCCGAGCGCTTATTTGCGACTGCATCCCAAGAGGGCTTTCCTGTGTTGGCGGCGACCGCGACGTGGGATGAGCCTCTGGCCGGCAATAGTGTATTCGTCAATTCTGAGTGGCTTGAAGATCCAGGAAACCGCGAGGCTGCACGACGATTCTTGCAGGCAACTATCGAGGCGATTGCGCTGTTTCATCGAGATCGCGAGCTGGTTCTGGAGATACTTGCTAAATGGCACGGCATCACGGATCGCGCATATGCCGAGAAGGTATACGAAGGCGGGCAATGGATTCCTCGTAAGCCCTATCCGTGCTACGAAGGGATTAAGAAGGCGATGGAACGCTACGATTCAAACGAAATGCGGAGGTACGCTCCAGAGGACTTTTACGACGACAGCCTGATACGGGAGCTGGACGAGAGCGGGTTCATCGACAGCCTGTACTCGACCGGTTGAGGCGGCAGTCGAAAACAGTCTTTCGAAAACCTCAGTAGGCCAGTTGGAAAGTCGCGGCCTTTCGGATATCGACCTTATGTTCCCATTGCCCAGATTTGTCCGGACCGGGGAGCCAAACAATCAAAGGGCTGACAGAAATGTCAGCCCTTTTTCTTTGCCCAAGTTATTTTAGGTAGCGTATAGGTAGCACGTAAAGACTCCCGCTTTTGGCTGCGTCCCAAATTAGGACCACAACGCGTCCCATTGCGACTGATCGTCAAGGTAAGACCATTCCTCCACACACTGGTCGCCACGCCAACGTATGACCTCGCACACTCCAACTTCCAATGTCTTGCCATTGCGAGTAGCAGCAAACCGGAAGAGCGCTACCGAGCGCTCGTCATTCCCGAGGTAGTCCTGATGTTCTACGATCTTTGCAGTTCCACCGCTCAACTCGTCCATTTTGCCGAAAAACCCCTCGAAGACTGCCTCACGACCACGGAACTCACCAGAGATCAGGCTCTTACCAGCGCTGTGCCAGACTGTGTCCTCAGTGGTCATCTCGGTCAACGTATCCATATCGCCTTTTGAAAAAGCCTCGTGGGCCTTTCGATGTAACGCTACGTTTGACTGCTCGCTCATAATTCTCCCCTCTTGGCCGGGTTGCATTTGTCCAAATAAACTACTCGCTAAGAAAATAGCCCAGATTAAGCAGTTCTCTATAGGTAGAAACCCGTACGCCGGATGGCAATCAGCCTATCGCGCCGTTGTGTCATCAATACCAGGGGAAGTCCATTCGGCGAATTGCGGACGTCGAAGCATTGCCTTTTAGGCGCTC
>Ga0255052_10000476_pt1 | contig 32550 bp, 22 predicted proteins | sample JV7_2_21_MG_FD_188632 | JGI IMG/M metagenome (GOLD analysis project Ga0255052, IMG submission 188632) | Seawater microbial communities from Jervis Inlet, British Columbia, Canada - JV7_2_21 | ecosystem: Environmental > Aquatic > Marine > Inlet | place: Canada: British Columbia | collected...
GCGATTGTGTGGATGGACTGACGCGCTTCAATGCCGAAGAACCGGAATTGGTCCTGCTCGACATCGGCTTGCCCAGGCTTGACGGCTGGGCGGTACTGGAGGCGATTCGTGCAAAAAACGCGGTGCCGGTGGTACTACTGACAGCACTCGACGACACCGAGAGCGTGGTCAAAGGCCTGGCCATGGGTGCGGATGACTACCTGATCAAGCCGTTCGACATCCGTGAGCTCGACGCCCGGATTCAGGCGATTATGCGTCGCATCGAGGACAACGCCGACCAGTCCAGCCTTGCGGTCGGAAGAATCCGGATCGATGACCGAAGCAAGACAGTGACCGTCGGCAAGACGACACTGTCACTTTCGCCCAAGGAATACAGCCTGCTGCAGTTGCTGGCCAGCGAACCGGGCCGCGTGTTCTCGAGCGACGAAATCATCGCCCATCTCTGGCCGGACAACAGTCGGGCCGCAGCCAGCGATGTCAAGCAGTACATTCACTTGTTGCGTGGCAAACTCGAGAAAAAGGCCCGGATCAGTAATCCCATCGAGAACATCAAGGGGTTCGGCTATCGCCTGGTCGGTTGACGGCTTACCGCTGTCCCAGTTTTAACCCCGTTTTGACCCGGCGATGACGCGCCTTCTATGGGCTCGCGCGCGCGCGTATCGGACACTACATAGGACACAAAAGCGGCCCGACTATCGCGGCCTGCCCAGTAGCCGACACCAGTGCAGAAAGGAAAAACCAGATGATGAAGATAAGATTACTTAGAATGACCGCCGTCGCAATTGCTAATATAACGACGCTCGCGTTACTTGTCGTATTGACTGTCGGCAGCAGCTCAGCATTCGCCCAAGCCCTCCCACCGCTCGACCCCAGCCTGGAAGTGTTCCGTATCCGTTGTCAGATTGATGCGGATGTTAACCCTGTGACAGGCCTCACCGAGCCTAAAGTGCAAATCCAGGCTAAGGCACGCGCAGAATTACTGGATGGGAATGAAGTTGGCATCATGGTTGAAAACATTTCAAGTACACCCCCACCATTACCATCCATAGTAAACACTAAATTTGAACTTGGTTCTGCAACAGCCGACTGGGATACCTTCCCGGACCCAGGTGATCTCACTCCTGTCTCGTTTATCCTTGGTGACTTTGTTTCGGCTGATGAGTTCATAAAAGTCACAGCGCAGGTTACATCTACAGGTCAAACTGTTACTGATGTTGCTCAATGTGATGATAAGACATCAGCCCAATTCAAACAGGATACCAAAGGGGTTTGTACGTTGAAGAAATTCCTCCGGGATAAATGCAAGTCCGGCGATATATTGCCAGATGGAACAATTCAGCCATAGGTTATGCTCGGAAGCTGTAGGACGGCGTAAAACCTTTTTCGATCCGTTACAGGACAGCAAGAGCTTAAGTGGGGGGTGGATGCGGAAGCGTTCGCCCCCGTTTTCATTTACCGATCATTGACCAGGACTTCGCCATGGACAGCTTAACTCAGGATACTCCCTGAAGACCGCATCGCCGTTGTTGGGCAGCCAATTCGTACACAGGATGTAAACGCGTCAGGCTATCTTTCCTGTCGATCGGCAACAGGTGTCCAGGTCTGTGCGGCGAACGCGTCATCCAGGGGCGTCTCGGCCACATGGTTCACATAGTTACTTAGAGTTTTGAAGCTGACGCCAAGAATGACTTCGAGGACTTGCGCCTTCGTGTAACCCGCGTCGAGAAATGCTGCGATGTCGGTGGATGCAAGGTGCGCCCGTTTTTCAATCACCGTGTGCGTAAAGACGCGTAGCGCTTCCAGTTTGACGTCGTCGATTGGCCGATCATTACGGATCGCGTCAATTACGTCGGTCGGTACCTTTTGCATACTGGCGATCGCGGAGTGTGCCGCCATACAATAATCACATTCGTTGAACCGGTTCGTTGTCATCATGACAATCTGGCGTTCTGTGGGCGAAAAAGTCGACCCTTCGAAGCGTTGTCCGATTGACAAGTAGGTGCCAAGCGTAGCGGGGGACTCCGCCATCACTCCCAGCAAGTTTGGGATGAAACCATACGCCTTTTCCGCAGAGGTCAAGAGATTGGCTGATTCTGTTGAGGCCGTTTCTTTTGTGTGTATTTCGAATTGACTCATAATGAAATTCTCTCATTTTAGTTATGCGGATTGGCGACGATGTAGGGTCACCAGAATTGATTGATTCATAAACAGCCATCGTCTCAATCGCCAACGAGAACGATCGCCAACCGAAACGCGGCTAGATTCCTGCAGACCTCAAAACCACCATCTTGTCGATCTGCATATCTTCCATGGTGTATGGAATGCCACCTGTGCCAAGACCTGACTCTCGCAGGCCGGCGAATGGCATTGCATCGTCACGGAATGCGGAATGATCGTTGACCATGATGGCTGAAGCGTCGAGCTTCTCGTAGAGTTCTTTTGCCGCATTGAGGTCGCTGGTAAAGATGGCGGCCTGAAAGGCTACCGGTAGGGCGTTGGCCTGATCTACCGCGGCATCGACGTCGTCGTAACCATAGACGCAAACGACCGGTCCGAATATTTCCAATGTGCTGGCCCGAACATCTTCCGGTGGGTCGAGTAGCACGGTGGCGGCGTAGCAAGTGTCAGAGAGCTTCTTGCCGCCGCAGAGCAACTTGGCGCCAGCCTGTACCGCTTCGTCGACCCATTCTGCAACGCGTGTGACCTCGGTGGGTCGAATCAGTGGGCCAATATCTGTCTTCGCATCTTCGGGCTCTCCGACAACCAGCCTGGACGCACGCTGCGCCAGTGCCTGTCCGAAATCGGCTGCCTGTGCTCGCGGCACGAATAGCCGCTGCACCGATACGCACACCTGACCGGCGTGATAGAAACCACCTTTGAGGACGGCCGTAAGAGCGGCATCGTGATCATACGGTGGCGCAAGGATTACGGGCGCAGCACCGCCGTGCTCCAGGGCACATCGGGTCCCAGCCGCCAGTTTGGACCGCAACATCCAGCCGACGCGTGCACTGCCGATGAAACTAAAAAAGCCCACGCGTGAATCGGTGACGAGTTTTTCGGCTGATCTCAGCTCGTCAGTCACTACGACCTGGCACCAGGCATCAGGAAGGCCAGCCTCACGCAGGATTTCGACAAAGCGTATGCAAGATAGTGGCGTATCGGCCGCGGGCTTGACGATCACCGGGCAACCGCTTGCGACGGCGGGGCCGACCTGGTGAACGATCAGATTGAGCGGGTGATTGAAGGCGCTGACGGCAACGACGACACCGATAGGCTCCTTCTGCGTGAACGCAACTCGGCCGGTCGTGGCATTAGTCGTGCCAAGAGGAATAACACTGCCGGGGTGCGATCGCAGCGATTCCGCACACAGGTGCACGCCGTTAATGGCCCGGATGACCTCAATCTTCGAATCTGTGTAGGGCTTGCCGCCCTCGCTGGCCGCGAGCAGCGCCAATTCCTCAATCTGCGATCGCATGATCTCCGCCGTGCTGCTCAAAATTTTCAGTCGCTCAGGAACTGACAGCCAGTTATCGCGGTCACGGAACAGCGCGTGCGCCGCTGCTAACGCGTCTTCGACATGATCCGAACCACTCGTCGCCACCTGGTCAAGTTCACGACCGTCATACGGCGAGGTCACCGGCAACATACTCGTCGCCACTCGCGATGTTTCGAGCATCAGATCACGCATTTGATCTCGCCGAGTTTCTTCGTCAATAGTTGGTTCTCCCGGTAGTCGATAGGGATGACAACGAGGCTCGGCCCGGACTCCTCGAATGCTGCATCCAGTGTGCCTGCGAGATCGACGGCGTTCTTGACGTAGTGGCCGTTCCAGGCAAACGATTGGGCGAGCAGTTCCCAATCCGGGTTGCCGAACGCGAGATCGGTGTGGCGGCCAAAGTGGCTATCCTGTTTCCAGGCGATAAGGCCGTACTCATGATCCTCCCAGACCATGACGACAATGCTGCTGCCGATTCTCGCTGCCGTTTCCATCTCCTGCACGTTCATCAGAAATCCGGCGTCACCGGCAATGCTGAGGATGCGTCGGTCCGGGTGCACGATACTTGCCGCTATCGCGCCGGGCAGTGCAAAACCCATCGAACAAAAGCCATTTGGGATCAGGCAGGTGTTCGGTTCATGGCATTGATAATGGCGTGCGATCCACATTTTGTGCGCACCAACATCTGACAGAAGGATGTCGTGTGGCCCCATAACCTGTCGCGCATCCCAAAGCGCTTTTTGCGGACGAATCGAGCCTTCGGTCGTGTCGTCCTTGTGCTCGGCAAAGTCTGCCGCCATTTTCTCGCGGGATTTGCGTTGCGCCGCAAAGTTATAGCTGGGCGCACCGTGCTCGTCCAGGCGCTCGTTGAGCATCCAAAGCGCGTGCGCGAGATCGCCAACCAGTTCGGTATCGGGATGATAGTGTTCATCTATCTCGGCCGGTAGAAAATCAGCATGCAGAATGCACTTGTCCTTATGCGAGTTCCAGAGTTGCGGATGGTATTCGACCATGTCGAAACCCAGCGTGATGATCAGATCGGCATCATCCATTGCCACCGAAACGTGGTCTTTGGTACCGAGCCCGATTGTGTACAGGCAATACTCGGCATCCATGTCCACACAGCCCTTCGCCATGAACGTACTGATGACGCCGATACCGGTTTTTTCGCAGAAGATACGTAACTGCTTGCTGGCGCGGCGCCGAATACAACCGTTACCGGCGAGGATAACGGGGCGTTTCGCCTCCTGCAGCATCGCAAATGCCTGGTCCGCGATCTTGTCGTCGGGTACCGAACGACGAAAACGGCGCGGTACCATCGGCTGTGCAGCCGATTCCATGCTCGCGATGTCTTCGGGTAATTCGATGTGCACTGCACCCGGTTTTTCGCTGCGCGCGAGCCGTACGGCTTTGCGGACAATTTCTGGAATCGTGTCCGGGTTAAGAATCGTCGCCGCCCACTTGGTCACGGGTTTGAACATGCTGACGACGTCCATGATCTGATGTGATTCTTTGTGCAGCCGGTCTGTCGAGCCCTGGCCTGTCAGCACCAGCATTGGCGCGCGGTCCATGTTGGAGTCGGCGACGCCGGTAATCAGATTTGTTGCACCGGGGCCGAGTGTGCCAAGGCAGCCGGCTGGGTTGCCTGTTAATCGGCCATAAACCTCGGCCATGAAGGCCGCGCCTTGTTCATGGCGCGTGAGAACGAACTTGATCTTGTTCGATTGCTCGAGGGACATCGCAAAATCGGCGTTCTCTTCACCAGGTACGCCGAATATGTACTCGATACGTTCCTCCTCCAAACACTTGACCAGCAAATCGGATGCTTTCACGTTTTTCCTAAGTTAATAGATGACTTTCTTCTGGTAGGCCTAGAATAACAGGGCACCGATGGTGCGCTAATAGTGACCGGTCTGTGACAGGAAATATTTCAGAGGCCGGCTCATGTAATCAGTCGCAAGTCGTTGCGGATTGGCGCGCCAATCGGTGCCAGATGACGCGGGACTTCTGACCTGTTGGGCGTGAATCGGAATTCAAGCCGCTGGCCGCGCATGTTGCGACCTGCTGGTGGATTCATTGGTCACCTGTGCCCGGTAAAGCTTTTTGTGCCCTGCGTCCTCATGAATTGTTCGAACTGTGGTTCTCTCCATGACCCGCCCAATTTGTTCCACGATAGACCAGGTACCAAATATTTGCACCACTATTGGCAGCATCAGTTTTCGGCGGTTGGGCCGCGTTCGTCAACAGAGAGTATGGGCTGTTCGTGTCGATGCGGTCCGGGATGGGGCAGGGAATATATGCGCTGTTCTCCACCTGGATTGTCAGCAGGTCCGCTGAAACGGTTTTTTCGTTTTCCGGTAGTGGAGCGCAGGCAGTGCTTTTGAGTTTCGTTGCGAGCTTCCTGCTGATGATCAGTTTTCCGTTGACAATACACCAGGTGCTTGGCACTCCGGAAATACTTAACGCCATACTCCCGGGCATATTGTGGGGCAGTGGCTATATAGTCACATACATTTGGTTTCTTTCAAGGAGCACGACCGGAGCAAACAATTAGTTGGCCGCCGGTCAGCAAGCTCCGGAAATTCTGTTTATTGCCTTAAGCCACTTTCACTTCGCTGTATATATTTCAGTATCGGGATGGAACGCATACCAGGCGAACCAGAAAGCAATCAATGTTGGAATTTCATTGCCGCTGGCATCCAGAATCCTGGCAGTCTGATTATGATCATCGTAGACCACTTCAATCTGCTGTCCCTGAAACTGATCCGCGAATTTACGTGCACTCATTTCCAACTCTTCAAACGGATATGCCCTAAATTGGCCACCGATTTCGAGCCCGAGAACTTTCGATTTTCGTGGATATCGCCGATCCTCCTGGGCTACCGGGAAATATAAACGTTTGTCCCGGCCGTAATTCGGGTACGGGTCCACCCCATAATTGCGTCGAAATCCGGTATTCGTCGACAACACTTCTGTTTTCGGATGCCGTTCAAGCCAGTCCCGCCACGTCGTGTGAGCGATACTAATAGACACTAATCGGGTACCTTTTCGTGGTCCTGAAACGGCGGTTGCTGCAATTTGTGACCACAATGACTCGGATTGCCTGTCATAGAGCAGCACATCGCTGTTGTACAAAAGACCAGATACACCAAATACGAGGTGTTCTCCGTCAATCGTTGACTCAAATGCCATACCACTGCCGCACAGCGGGCAAAACGAAATAACCAGCGGCTGATTACCGATAACGTCATTGACAATTTCGTGATAGTTGAGAATACGAATCGGGTATGCGCGCTCAATACCATTCAGCTTTACGCCAAGAATGCGGTCGTTGGGCCGGAGAAAGTCGGCTTTGTCGCCGACAACGAACACAGGACTGTCCAATGACGGAATTCCATCCCTGGGTGGTCCACCGGACCTGATTTCTTGCGGAGCAATAAGTGCATCATCGAGCAAGAAACCGTTCCTGGACTCTGCTGCCGTGCTGATTGCAGGCAGTAGCCCCAACAGCAGAATCCAATGGGGCGATAGAGAAATTAGTGTCTGTCTGCTCAGAAACATGCTGGTGTGACCAAGCGTTGATTCGTTAGTTCCGGAAGTTCAACGCGTATCTGTTGGTATCGAGCCAACACGTGCGTCTTTGGATCAAGGCAAAAGCATAGATCAAATCCTTCTAATCAGCAGGCAAGAAAATGCGTGCCGACTTGGTCAAAGCCGCGAAGTGCGGAGGAAAGCCAACAGCGAATCAGTACGTCGGCTATTTTCCGAGCAGGCATTCAATTGCCCGAATCGCGCGCAGCAGTGAATGCTTCGAGAAATCGCTTCGTCCGAGAGTGAACAATCCAGCACAAATACTGACAATCGCGGTACTCGTGCCTCGTGGATCGAATTTCTCATCAAACTCACCGTCGGACTGACCTTTAGTGAGCCTGGCCCACAACGCGTCCTCGAGCTTGTGAAACTCCATGCTGACAGCAGTGTGTGTGTCTTTATCGTGGAGTCGACGTTCGTGTGCTGCAAGAGCAAGCATGCAACCGTCCGGCGTTGCAGGATCGAAGTGTTGCTTCACGATTGTACGTAGCAATTTTTCGATCGCGGCGCGTGCGGTCGGTGCATCCTCGACCGCTTTCACCAATCGCGCCATTACCCGTTCGGAATAACGAGCCAGTACTACATTGAACAACCCGCGCTTATTACCGAAGGCGTTGTAGATACTCGGTGGCTTAAGTCCCGTGTTGTCCACCAAATCCTGTATGGATGTGCCCGCGTAGCCCTTGGCCCAAAACAAGTGCATCGCAGCGTCGAGGACGATGTCCTCGCTAAATTCTCGCGTTCTTGCCATCCCCAATCCCCTGGTTTTCGGTAAGCCTAACAAATTGTAATAAGAGATACAAAACATGGTCATATGTTGCTCAGGTACAACAGATATTTTGTAACAATCGATACATTATGTGTTGACACGTTGCGAAAGCACGACTACATTATATAGCGATCATTATAAATAGTTAGTACTAATCAGATGAGGAATCTAACGTTGGATCGGTGGGCAGGGCCGCACGACGATGAGGTGACTCACAAGGAGAAGATAGTGAAATTTCGAATTATTCAGACTTACAAACTTGCAGCAATCGGTATTCTGGCTACGGCGGCGACGTCGAGCCCAACAGCCTTTGCTCAGGGCGCAGACGATGAAATTGAGGAAATCATTACGACAGGTACACGCCGTGCAGAGCGCACAGCTTCGGACTCCGTTGTGCCGATCGACGTGATTGGCGGCGACGAATTCGAAAACATGGGCACACCCGATGTGGACGATATGTTGCGAAATACGATTCCATCCTACAATGTTCAACGGCACGCGATTGACGATGCTGCGACACTGGTTCGCCCCGCAACGATGCGAGGCCTGCCGCCTGACAACAACCTCGTCCTGGTCAATGGGAAACGCCGCCATCGCTCCGGCGTAATTGCGGAATTGGGTGGTTCACTCGCTTCCGGTTCGCAGGGGCCTGACATTTCTTCAATACCCGCGATGGCAATCAAACAGATTGAAATCTTGCGTGATGGTGCATCCGCTCAATACGGATCAGATGCCATTGCTGGTGTGATGAATTTCGTGCTGCAGGATGCGTCTGAAGGCTTTACGGCCGAGGCGCGTTTCGGCGAGTTTTTCGAAGGCGACGGCTCAGCCACGCAATTCGGCGCGAATGCTGGCTTCGCATTGGGTGACGACGGGTTTGCGAACATCACATTCCAATGGAAGGAACAGGATCCGACCAGCCGAAGCACGCAGCGTACTGACGCGGCAACGCTGATCGCCTCGGGTTCTGCCGAACAGCAGACCGGTGTTCGGCAACCGTTTGCGCAGATCTGGGGTGCGCCCGAATTCAAAGACGACATTAACCTGTTTATCAACAGTGGCATACAGGTGTCGGATTCGATGGAAGTCTATGCTTTTGGCAATGCCGCCAAGCGCGAGACCGAAGGCGGTTTCTTCTACCGCAATCCGAACAGCCGCAGCGGCGTGTTCACTTTCGGTGGTGATGACGGGCAGACCTATCGCGCCATCGTCGATACAAACCTCAATACCGGCAGCACGAATGTCGTCTCAAATTGCCCGGCGCTCGTTAGCCCTGGCAGTGGTGGCAACGGCGCTCCTCTTGATGCCGCTGCTGTTGCAGCGGACGCATTGGCGCGTTCACAGCTGCCGGCGAACTGCTTTGTCGCCAACCAGTTGCTGCCGGGCGGTTATACGCCTCAGTTTGGCGGCAACCTGGAAGACACCAGCGTCGTTGGTGGTATCCGTGGTGAATTGAACTCAGGCCTGTTATATGACTTGAGCGCTGGCTACGGGCGCAATGCCGTGAGGTTCTTTCTGAACAATACCTGGAATCCGTCCAACGGACCCGACGGCATAGTCAACGGTGCGTTGCAACGTGATTTCGATATCGGCGGTAACGAGCAGTCCGAAGTCAACGTGAACGCAGACTTTATTCTGCCAATCGCGGTGGATGCTTTCGCCTCCGACCTGAACGTGGCGTTTGGCGCAGAATTTCGGCAGGAAACCTTTAAGACGATAATCGGTGAAGAAGCCTCCTGGTCTCCCGGTCGATTTGCGTTTCAAAGTGGCGCCGGAACTAACTGTTATGGTGATGGCGTAACCTGTCAGCTTGACCTGAACGGCAATCCCATACCGTTGGCCAATCTTAGTATTGGCGCCCACGGCTTTGCGGGATTCAGTCCACAGCAGGCGGGTGAGTGGAAGCGTGGCAACTATGCCGTATACGGTGATCTCGAGGCGGATATCACGGACAGCTTCACCCTGGCCGCCGCAATTCGTTTTGAGGATTTCCAGGATTTCGGCACCACCACGAACGGAAAACTGGCGGCACGTGTGGCGCTCTCGGATTCTTTGTCACTTCGTGGATCCGTCAGCACCGGCTTCCGCGCACCAACACCCGGACAATCCAATGTGACCAAAGTGTCGACCATTACGGTTGGCGGTGAGTTGCAGCAACGTGGTCAGATTCCGCCGACCAACCCAATCGCGATCGCATTGGGCGCGCAGCCGCTGGATTCCGAGGATGCGACCAACTTCACCTTTGGTGGTGTCTGGGACGTAACCGACAGTTTCAATCTTGCGGTCGATTTCTATCAGATCGAACTGGAAGATCGCATTGCGCAAACAGGAACGCTGGTTATTTCGGATTTCAATGCCAACGACGCCCGCTTCAGTGGCGTTAGCTGTCCAAACACCAAAGCGAACAACGGCAATCTTGCGGAATGTCTGCAGGAGACCGGTGTGCCGGGAGCAGCGGACCTTAGCTCCGTTTCATTCTTTACCAATGATTTTGAAACAACGACGACCGGTGTGGACCTCGTGGCAACCTGGGCTCTTGACTGGGGAAGTGCGGGCACTGGTGACCTGACTGCTGCCTGGAACTGGACTGAAACGGATGTAGATAGTGCCGGTAATGAGGTAAGTCGCGATCGGGTTGTGGAGCTTGAGAACTTCAATTCCGAGAATCGTGGCATCTTCACGTATCAACATTACGTCGGCAATCTTCGTTTACTGGGACGTGCGAGTTTCTATGATTCATGGATCGACGCCGATGATTCGAACGACAATCCAGTCGATCCGACCCAGTACACGCTCAACTGCACCAACAATGCTGACCAGTGCTTCGACTCTGAATGGATATTCGATGTGGAGGCCGCCTATACATTCGCTGAAAGGTATTCGGTGATCGTCGGTGCGCAGAACATTTTCGACGAGTTCGGCCCTGTTGACAAAAACAATCTTGACGGAACGATCGGTTCCGGTAACACGTATTCCCAGTCAACGCCGTTTGGGCAGGATGGCGGGTTCTGGTATTTCCGTTTTCGAGCTGAGTTCAACTAATCGTGGAAGTGGTTTGAGGTGAGGTTGACGGTGACGGTGACGGGAAGAGCCAGGCTGAGAGACTTCGGTCTGCAGGCTACTGGTAACCGAAAATGTTTCCTGGATGCTGGCCTGCGAGCGCAAAACGTGCGCTCGCAGGCAAACCTGGGACGTATTGCGAAAAGACGCCTGTGGCGGTGTTCGTGAGTCCGATTGCTCCAATCGTTAGCCAACACTCTTGGGGAGCTTCGCGACAAGATATCCGGAGCCCCCTGAAGAGGAACTCGTATCCGATATGAAATAACTCGAAACTGATTCTGCCTGAGATGCAACCAGTAATTTAGAGGTCGGCAATATGATTGCCAATTCCTCGAAAAAGAATGCTGAGAAGATTGAACTCACTGACGGGCGTCTTGCGCTTCCACCTTCCCCAGGAAGAAGCAATCTGGCGCTCGTCGGTGAACCAATTCCTGACGGCTTCTACCCATTCCATTTGCGAAACCAGGATAGGTGCCTGTGGCGGTGTCAGCATGGGTGCGGTCGTGTCAGGACTGAATGTTTTCTGCAGTGTCTACGTGCATAGAAAATGAGATTACTCCAGGTCCAGGCGAGAATCGAGATACGCAATCGCCTCGGCAATCTTGTAGCGATCCGGATTCTTGTGGGTCATGCCTCGCACTACCATCAACAAGGCATTCTCGACGCCGGCATTTCTGTATTGCTTATAGACTTTCTTGGTCGGCTCAAGCGCCTGATCGAGTGTTCCGGTTACAAATACATAGTGGTTTTGCCGAATCAGATCAATTCGATCAGGACTTTCGTCGTCCCAGAAATTCACACCGCAATTGTAGATGGCTCCTTTGAATAAATGGGCGTTGTCGGTTGCGACCATGCTGGCCATCTTTCCTCCACCAGACAATCCGGAAACATAAATTCGATCGTGATCGATGTTGTATCGTTCTTCGATCAGGCTCGGTGCCACGATCGCAACAACCGCACGCCGAGTAACTATCGCCCCGTTGCCGGAGTCATTCGCGGCGATCCAGATCAGGTTCTTTTCCTGCAAAACGGTCTTCCATCCGCGCGGAATCCGCCCGGAGCCCGTCGGGCTGATATACACCATCAGGCCCGGTGGCTTAGCAGCGGCATAGCCTTCCGGAACATATATCTCCCATGTCAGTTGCTGATCCATTGGAATAATGGCCGACACTCTTTCCGCGGTTTCTTTCCCGACAACAGCGGCGAGCGTACTCGATAGACGGAAGGAACCGACGGCGGCGCCATCCGCGGCGAGTGTCAATTGAGCCACACAAGCGAAAACGAGAATTGATGACAATCCGTCGACAGATGCGCGCACCCTTCGGCGTTGTGGCATTGCTGGATGTCGCTTTTTCCAGACCGACCGGATATCGACCATTATCGCCTCTCGCTGATTGGTACATTGGACGCACCGCCACCCATCTGTAGTGTCCTGGTTGGTGAATGCCGTAAGCCCATTTGCTTGCGTTAGACCATATCATCAGGAGATCGTCACCCGGTCGCCCAAGAATTCACGTTGCAAACAGGGACGATACGGCAATACTTGTTGGGCGCAAAAACCCCATCGGTATTGTCAGTACTCTCTCAATAACTCGACCATTGATCCAAGATGCTTTTCATACATCCGCCATTCATCCGAACTGCCTTGATACATTTTTTTTCGAACTTGCGTCACGGAGGCAGTCTGAACCGCTCGTCCGGTCTTGTGAAACTCCAGGCACTGATCCTCCCAATTCAGGCCGACATACTCGAGCAACTTGCGGGTTTCGTCCTCCTGGTTTTCGGTAAGCGCCTCGTAGTTTAGATCGTATACCCGCCGCGGAAACCTTTCATGCCAGAACGCCATCAAGTCGATGTACATCTTGTAATATTCTGATACGTCCTTAAGCGCATATGTGAAGCCGTTACCTTTGTCGGAGAAGTAATGCTTGAAATTGGACCAACAGGTTGCACGAGCATCCCTTTTTACATGGACAACCCTTGCCTCTGGTATCACCGCAATTATGAAACCAATCCACAACGAATTTACCGGCATTTTATCCGTGATATACGGCTCAGACACGCCGATATTTGTGAGCCCCGATAAATAGGACGTTCGAACGGACTGCAATTGATCGGAAGAGAGTTGGGTTGAGATCCATTCGATTGAGTTGACCGACTGACCAAGCAGTACCAGTTCTCCTGCGCCGTAAACTTGAGAATGGCTTGCAAGTATTTGCTCTACGAGAGTCGTGCCTGATCGAGGCATCCCCAATACAAAAACGGGTTGTTGGCCTTTGGTGGATTCAGATTCTTTAAGAGCACTCAGAGCAGGTATATCCTTTGCGAACGTAGCCTTTATTTTGGCAAATGACGCCCGGGCAGAAGTAATCTCGTAATTTAATTCTTCTTTGCGCAATCGATTGCCTTCTATAAAGTAGGAAAATGCTCGGTCGTAATTGCCGATATCCTCATACGCTTTGGCCAATGCAAAGTTCAAGTGTATTCGATCGTCGTCTGGAAGATAATTCCGTTGGACCAATCGGAGCATCTGCTGGATTTGAGGATCATCGTCCCGAAATGTTTTGACAGTGCTCAAGAACCGATGCGCTTTGGCAAATGCAGGGTCAATCTGCAGGGCTTCGTTAAAACTTGCTAAAGCTTCATCAGGCTTTCCAAGATCATTGAGGGTTGTACCAAGATTGTTATGCGCTTCGGCAAAGTCTGGCTTGATCTGCACTGCCGTGCTGAGACTGCATACGGCCTCTTCAGGCTTTCCAAGATTATTGAGGGCTATACCGAGATTATTATGCGCCTCGGCAAGGTCTGGCTCGATCTGCAAGGCCTTGGTCAGACTGGATACGGCCTCTTCAGGCCTTCCAATATTATTGAGCGCTCCACCAAGATTGTTATGCGCTACGACAAAGTCTGGTTTTATCTGCAGGGCGCTTTTATAATTTGCCGCGGCCTCTTCAGGCTTTCCAAGATCATTGAGGGCATCGCCTAAATTGCAATGTGCCTCGGCATAGCCTGGTTTGATCTGCAGGGCTCTATGATAACTTGCAACGGCCTCTTCAGGCTTTCCAAGGCTTTTTAGAGCAATGCCTAGATTATTATGCGCTTCGGCAAAGTCTGGTTTGATCTGCAGCGCTCTGGTGTAGTTAGCTACAGCCTGTTCCAGGCGTCCCAAACCAATGCACACTGCTCCAAGCAAATTCGCGGTAATCGGCTCATTAGGAAACTGCTTTGCCAGTGCTTCACCTTGTACCAAAGTTTCCTGGAGCTTTCCCTGTTTGTACAGTGCCGTCAGTCCGATGATTTGTTGGCGGGATGGTCTTGCATATGTAGCCACGTTTACAGCCGTTAGCCTCTGAATTGCTTTCAGTCCCTCAATCGCCTGTTTGTTCTGCGGATGCTTCTCCAGAATGCCTTTATATTTTTGTTCAGCGAGGTCAGCCTCACCCTTCCGGGCGTGGATCCTGGCTTCGCGTAGAGCTTGCTCAACGGATAGGAACATATATAACCTGGGTTTGACGGCAGAGTTGTGTTGCCAGGGCCTTTGCAGACCCCATAGGACGTCAGTCCCGCGGGCCCGCATTTGTCCGCGCACTTATCCGCAATTCTAGCAACCATCAAGCCTGGAAGACTATATGGCAGGTATCCGTTGACGCGTCCGTGTCAGGTGGAGCCGACAAATCTCAAGGATCAGCCATATAAGAATCCAGGGAACTGGATGTCAAAGAAGTGCATTCCATACGATCAACGGGAAAGCGTAATAACAGCGTATCAGCCGCAGGAATGGTGAAAAGATGGAACCGTATCACCGGAAAACCCGCTAAGATATTCTTATAAATAGGGTGCGTAGCATCGCGTTATTGGCGATACCGGGGCTCCGTTAGAGTTCATGCACCGTTCAAGCATCGCATGATCAGCGACACAATGGTTCCCGCAGAAATTTGGCGACCTTCGAACGCTGTATGAGCCATACTTATCACGACAAGCGGCAAGTCACCGGAGAGCGACATGAACCCAGCCACCACCAAGACACGGCCCGTAATCGGGGACCGCGATCTGTATAGACATCTTATGGAAATTGTCCGCAATCGAATAACCACCCGGCAATTCGACCCTAAGTATAAAATGCCAAAAGAGCATTATGAAATGGTCCTGGAAGCGGCCCGACATGCACCATCGGGAGCCAACGCCCAGCCGTGGCACTACATCGTAATCCGGGATCCGGAGATCAAGCAAGAGATTGCCGATTACTTCGTCGCGGAGCAGCGTTTGCGCGCCAGCCTAAAGATGAAGTTTCCAACACCAAACTATGCCGGCCTTGCCACCGCGCCTGGATTCATTGTCGTCGTCGCAGATTTTCGCTACGTAAAAGCGTTTCCCATGCTTAAAGACGATGATTCCGATCTCAATAAAATGTACATCGAGAACGCAGAACGGATCCTCCTGCAAAGCGTTGCGGCGTCCACGATGTCAGCACACCTGGCTGCAGCGGCGCTCGGCTATAACGTCTGGTGGGTAACTGCTATCGGCCAGCAAAAGGCGCAGGAAGTGATGAGGCCTCTCCTCAAAGTTCCGGATGAGCTGGCTATTCTTGACATCATGTGCTTCGGACCGCCACTCAAGGAGCCATATAAGCGATGGAAAAAATCACCGGAGGAAATTATTCACTGGGATGTCTTCGACCAGAAAAATTTCCCTACCGACGAAGAGCTTGATCTCTGGATCAAGGAGAAGCGCCATAAGGTCATGTACAAAGATGCGGAAAAAATTGACTAGCCCAGATATCGCAAGAGTTCCAATGCCAATCCTAGTGTGGGTACTCACAGCGGTACTCGGAAATACGATAGCGGTTAAGTAAAAAAGTAAACTTTTGATTTTATTGATCGGTGCGAGAAGATGGAACGCAGATCCGCTGCCTCGCCTTCGGCGTCTGTCGACCGGCTGCGCTGGTCTCGGTGTAAACTTCCCGTCCATGCCTCCCGAAACCAGATCTCGGATGTTCACTGCTTGTTTTTGTTGATCGATCAGGAGGCGTTCACGGACTTGATTGCAGTACCGTGCATAACGATGCAGGACTTACTCCCGCAAAAGTCCCGCAGGCGACGGCGAGGGCAAACAAAGACGAAATCTGATTGTCGTCGATCTGATTGCTCATCAGAAATTTCAAACCCTCTAAGCAGGGGCGTGTTGGGTAGGTCAGTGAAGGGGACTGAAAATCCGCGTTTCGGTGTTTGATTGATTCAGATCGGCTTGGGCCGATCCTCACCGTCGCTTCGGTCGGGCGGCTTGGCCGTCCTGATTCGCTTTGCGAATCGGTCCGCCCCTGGCCACGAATCTTTTCAGGTCCATGCCGGAGACATGGGTTACACCTTGTCTGCGGTCTGGAGGCTTTCTAGTGGCGGCCGCCGGGCACTTTTCTCAAATTATGGTCTATACTTACCAATTATATTACAATGCTACCCGATAGCGACTGACGGACCCCGAAAACATCAACGAATCAACGTCAGCGGCGGCTGACCAGATTGCCGTGCACGCACCAGGCCGCCGGCGGGGCACAAGAACTAGGGAGGCAACGACATGCATCCGCACCAGCCAGAACTGCCGAGCCTGTACGGCAGAAGAACATTCCGAGTCGTCCTGCTGCTGGCAGCGGGATTTCTGCTGCAGTCGTGCTGCAAGTGCGAACGGGAGCCCGTGGGATCTCCAGGCACTTTTCCTCCCGACCACACCGCCAATAGGCCGCCGGTGCTGCAGCCGATTTTCGCCACGGACAGGGCGCAGCGCGTGCGCGTCGTTCGGGAAGGGGACACGGTCACCGTAAAGGCGAACGCCACGGATCCCGACGGAGACGCGCTCGAGTACTTCTGGCGTGTCGATGACGACGCGGGCGAGATCGACGATCCGACCGCGCAGGAAGTTCGCTGGAAGGCCGGCAGTGCCGGCGCCCTTCGCGTCACCGTTTACGATCGGCGCGGCGGGGAGGATCGATCACATATATCCGTGTCTGCCGAGGACGGTGTTGTGTTCTCCGGACAGGTGCTCGACGGTGACGGCAAACCGCTGGCCGATGCGGAAGTCGAAGTCGAAGGTCGCAGCACACGTACCGACGCGGACGGCAACTTCAAGCTCGTCATTCCGGATTCGCGCGCGCCGCGACTGATCCTCAACATCCGCAAGGACGGCTACGGTTTCGCCTCACGGGTCGTGGACAACGGCGTCATAGACGGCAACTGGGTCCTGCGGGGAGGCACTGTAGCCAGCTTCGACCCGAGCCAGCCGATCGCAATCCAGGATACCGCCAGCCAGAACTGTCGCGGCAGTCTCAGCGAGCAGATCGACTGGACGCAGTTCCCGCGCCAGCGCGCCGCGCAGATCATCGATTCCAGCGGCAACGTCAGCCAGGGCAACCCGCCCCCGGACATCCAGGACGCGTTGGCGGTCCTCTCGGCCGGCACGCCCTGCAGTCCCGGAATCGGCCTGAGCATTCCAGGCAATTCCCTCGTCGACGATAACGGCGATCCACCGCCGGGCAACGTAAGTGTCGCTGTGACGACGGTCGATATCTATGCGGCCGACGAGATGCCCGGCGACTATACGGTACGAGCGCCCGACGGCGACTCCACGATGGTGATGCAGAGTTTCGGCGCCGGCACGGTCGAGGCGTTCGACGCCAATCGACGTTACCAGTTGCGGCCGGGCGCCAAGGCAACGCTCACGATTCCGGTCGACCCGACCCAGCGCTCAATCAGCGGCAAGAACCGCAAAGGCCTGCCGGACGTCATGCCGATGCTGTTGTACAACGAAGTGCGAGGCGAATGGCGGCAGCAGACGGAGGCAAAGCTCAACGACGATCGCTCCGCCTATGTCGCCGAGATCGATCACTTCTCCGCGTTCAATTCGGATCTCGTCAAAGTGGACCAGGCGTGCGTAAAGATCGACGCTTCAGCCATATCCGGATCGTTCAAACTCGAGGTCACGATTCCCATCAGCACCGCGGCTCCAGTCGTGAGGGTATGGGACGTCGGCCCCGATGCTACGCAACCGAACCAGAACATCCACGCGATCTACAACCTGCCGAAGGAAACCTGGATCGCGATGGTGCCGATCCGCGTGGAGACGAGCGGTGCGTTGACGCCGCTCGGGACGTTCGTCGTCAATACGGGGCTGGCGCAGAATCCGACCGACCCCAACCGACCTGCGTACGAATTCGGCGCGTGTCAGGGCCAGGCGACGTTGTTCGAGGTCGGGCCGGTGAACCTGTCTGTGAACGCGACAGGACGACACTTCGGCCCGCTGCCGGCCATCTCCTACGCGCTACTCGACGAAGTACTGGGCGACAACGATTTCTATCCGTTGCAGGGCACCGGATTCCCGGGGACATTCGGAATTTCACTCACCGCGTTGTTCGACACCGGTTCGACGACGGTGTCGATTCACAAAACGACGCCCTATACGTTCGTCGGTGACCCCGACAACGGCCTCGGTTGTATGCAGCCGCACCGGCTCACGGATGCGAACTGGTTCGCCGCAGATTCCGACTGGCTCGGTTTGTCGTCCGATCCAACGGCACGAGTCAGACTCAACAGCCTCGACGAAATCAATGCGATATTCACGTCGCCGGACGTCGAAATTCCAACCGTCAACGTGCGCCGGGATCCATTCGATCCGGCCACCGCGCCGCCCGGCGCCAAGCCACTCGATGTCACATTAATTGGCGCACCGGTGACGCAGCGTACGGTCGCGCTCATCGACCACACGTCGACCGTGACACTGACGGACAACTTCTATCCGGATCTCAACGACCCGGCAAACACGGGCATCACCGGCTTCACGCTGATCACGTCGATAACGGCACCGAACATCACGTTCTTCGACGTCAACAGCCCGACCATTCCTTTCCCTCAGCTGTTCGTCGGCATGGAGCGATTTGGTACGCCCGCGAATCGCTGGGTGATTCGAGATGTCGAATTCAAGGAGGGTGCGTCGACCGTCAGCGGCGCCAGTCCGCGCAACGTCCTGTTCGATACGGGCACGACCATTACACTGATCGATACGGACATAAAGAACGATCTTGGTCTTGGCACCGGGACATTCAGTTGCGTTGGCGGCACAAACAATGGCTTCGAGATCGACTCCGTAGTGTTCACAGGGCCGGACGGGACGTATACCGTCCAGAATGCGGCAGTCTGCTGGGACACGAATCTCGACGGCACGATCTTCGACGCGGTTACGGGTTCGAGCCTGTTCGACCAGTTGCCGCTACTTGTCGACGGATCACGCGACCGTATCGGAATCGGTCCACCTGCGGCGTCGCCGCCGACGTGGGTCAATCCGCCGTTGCGCGTTTGCGGGCCCTGACAGAATGAGAACGACTTGCGCCACCATGCGCGCGGGTACTGCCGCATTCGCCCTGTTGCGGTTGGCGCGCAGGGCGCGTGTGGCAGTATCAGGTCGTCGCAGATCTATGGTGTTCCGACCAGTGTCCCGTATGGCACGGTACCAGTTCTGCAGGAAGTATATGTGGGTGATCGGCCGTATTCTTCAGCCATATTCAGTCGCGGCAGCATCGACGGTATTATCAACCTGTCGCTCGAACTGCGTGTCGCCGAGTTAAATAGGTAGATCCAGAATTGACAGTCTCCGCCTGCGGACGTGATTCTGATTTGGACGACGCCAGAGCGGTAACTTCAAGCACTGAATCAGCGAACGGCAATTGAGGTGCTCAGGAAGGGCTAGGATTGAGAAATCAACTAACCAGCCAATCTCTAGCTGAAACATCTGCTCGGGCCCAGCAAGGAAGGTTGGAACAGAAAGGTGATGAGAGCCAGACACACTCTTAAGGCGCTGTAATGCTGTCTGTACCCGCCTACAGATCGCAGACATATTTTGTGGCAGGCACGGTTTTATTGCTGCTTGGTGTTTCCGTTTACGTAATAGATCGACCGCCAGGAAATATCCTAATTCTCACAAATTACGTGACCATATTTACAGAGGGATTTACATTTTTCGGCGGACTAGGCGAGTTTCTACCTTCGCTGTGCCATGTAATTGGTTTTTCGTTGATTACATTTAGCCTTTATCCATCCCGTTGGATCAGCATCATAGCTCCACTTTTTTGGGGGGGCGTGAATCTCATCTTTGAACTTGCACAACTACCATTATCAGTAAGCCGCTCCACCCCACCTTTGTCAGAGAACTCATACGCAGTTTCTGCAGTACCGTGCATAACGATGCAGGACTGACTCCCGCAAAAGTCCCACGTTGTAGCCGATTTTATGATTCGTCCAACCCCTTAGCTTGCTATCAAGAAGGGCAAGGAAAACCGCTTGTTTTAAACGCAAGTCATCTTTCACAAGACAACATCTTTCCCTGTGAACTAGTGCATCTTGCGGGTGGGGCACCGAAAGTGTGTGCCACGTCCCAGATTATGTCTGCCGGGGTGTTCTATGCTGCGGAAACTTACGGCAGTGGCACGTGATTCGGTTTGGCGACGGGAAGCCTGGTATTCGTCCATCTTGAGTTGGCTTCGCCGATCTTACGAGCGCGTGCACCTTGATCAAAAGGTAATTGTATGCGAAACACTCAAATCGTCTTGCTTTTAGTCCTGGTGTGCGGCTCCGTGGCTTCCGAATCGGGCGCGGTGGAGCAGGGCACAGATATGTCGCCGACGTCCCAGGGGGCGGTGCAGATCGAAATCCAGTCACCGTCCACCGACTTTACCGCGGCCGAGGGAGAAACAACCGTCGAAGTGGAGGGCATAGCCTCGGCTATCGGTGGCGTACGTTACCTCGACATGATTTTCGTGATGGATACGTCGCAGAGTCTCCGCGGCACCGATCCGAGCGATTTTCGGTCCGCAGGGGCCGTCGGCCTGGTCAGGAACCTCTCGCCGAGAAGCGATATCAAGATCGGTGTCGTCAGCTTCGATAGCAAGGGGGAACTCGTCCAGCCCATGACGTCGGAGCGAGACATGGTGGTAGAGGCGTTGCGGGATTTGCCGCGATCCGGCAGCACGAATCTCGCCGCCGGCCTTCGCACGGCGCTCAGGGAACTCGAGAAGAACGGACGCCCGGACTCTTCGCGTGTGATCATGCTCTTCACCGACGGTAAGTCGAATGAGAAAAAAGCGTACGAAGCTGCCGTACAGTCACAATACCAAGGTGTTACGGTTCAAACGCTTTTGCTTGGGTCCGACACCAAGGGCACATCGATTCTCGATACCATCGCGTGGGCAACGGGTGGCAGTTTTATCCAGGTAACGGACCCGGCCTCGCTTCCCAAGGCTTTCCTTGATCTTCGTACGACGGGCGTTGACAGCGTTACGTTGAGTGTAAATGGTTCGGAACCCGTTATTGCGAAACTCGCAGGGGGAACGTTTACGGGAAACGTACCGCTCGAGATAGGCGAAAATCGTATCGTCGCATTTGCGACAAGTCTGAACGGGGAGACGCAGGAATCCATCGTAACTGTGAACGTGCGGGATGCGAGCTGTGCCGCCCTGGAAGTAACAGCAATAAAGGACGGACGACCTGTCCTGTCCCTCAACGAACGGGCGGTTGAAATCGTCGTTGATGCATCAAGGAGCATGTGGGGGCGCATGGGCGGTGAGCCCAAGATGGTGGTTGCCAAGGAAATCCTGGAGGACGTTTCTTATTGGTACCCCGACGATCTGAACCTTGCGCTCCGCGCTTATGGAAGCACAAGCCCCAGTGACAACAATGACTGCGTCGATTCGACACTTCTTGTCCCGTTCGGGGAGGAAAACCGAGAGCCGATCCGTGAAGCGATCGCAAGATTGCGGCCGTTAGGGCAGACGCCCATCGCTTATGCGCTGAATCAGGCGGCCCGGGATTTTGGCACGCTGCAGGACGATCGTGCACTGGTTCTGGTCACCGATGGCATCGAAAGCTGTGGAGGTGACCCGGTCCAGGCAGCGCGCGAGCTGCACGAGCAAGGCATCATGGTTCACTTGATCGGTTTCGGGCTTGGCAATGCCGCAGATGAAGACGCGGCGAGCCTGCAGGCAGTGGCTGATGCATCGAACGGCCGCTACGTCACCGCGGGCAGTGCCGAAGAACTCAAAGAGGCACTGGCGCAAACAGTAGCCACCTCGTTCAGAGTATTCAAAGGCGGCACCGAGGTCGCGAACGGCTCTCTTGGTTCAGACAAAGCTCTGTTTCTGCCCGAGGGCGACTATCGGGTAGAACTCGACAGTTCGCCACCGCAGAACGTGCAGATCAGCCTCGCGTCCAGGGATCAATTGACGTTGACGCTGAAGAAGGAAGGGAACTTTGTATCTCACTTCGAGCGCCGCGACCGCATGCAGCACAGATCCTGTGAAGACGTTGTGGCGAGGATTGAGCGCCTGGAGGCCAGTCAGGGAACGCAGCAGTCGCTCCGCACCGCAACTCAGTGACGAGGTCGGACGCGGCGCGGTGAAAAGTCGGTTTCGGGCTGGCGTTCGCTTGCCCTTCGTACGCCGACCGATTCTCTATCGAAAATACTGGTCGGGGCCGCCAAATTCCGCCCTGTATCCAAGAAAAGAAAATCGGTCAACGTGGAGTATCATACCGATGCTTCGTCCCTCGCTTCGATAATACTATTTGCCACAGTTGACTGTTCCCGGCGCGAAAGGTGCCGGCGGCTGCCAGCAGATAGTAGTTCCACATTCGCCTAAACTCCGCATTATAGGCTGGCAATTCGTGCCATTTATCGTTGATCTTGCTGTGCCAGGCGAGCAGCGTTTTATCGTAATCATTTCTGAAGTTTTGCCAGTCTTCCATCACAAGTAAATTCTCTATTGCACCACCGATGAGCTTGATTGATGGAGTGATTGAATTGGGAAAAATGTATTTTTCGATCCACGGATCAAGTTTTACCGAGCTTCGTTTCGCACCGATGGTTTGTAGCAGGAACAGCCCGTCGCCGACAAGGCATCGTTCAACAATCTCAAAAAATGATCGGTAATTCTTGAAGCCTACATGTTCGAACATTCCGAGCGAAAAGATGCAATCGAACGGCTCCTTCAGAGTCTTATAATCCTGCAGCCGAATTTCGACAGGTAGTCCAGCGCAGCTTGCCTCGGCCCATTTCACTTGCTCTTTTGAAATGGTAATGCCAACGACTGTCACACCGTATTTCTCAGTCGCATATTTGGCCGCGCCGCCCCAACCGCAGCCAATATCCAACACGCGCATGCCGGGTTTTAAGTTCAGCTTGCGGCAAACAAAGTCCAGTTTGTTTTCTTGTGCGTCATCAAGATTGTCGGCGTTGTGCCAGTATCCACAGGTGTAGATCATGCGCGTGTCCAACATTCGCTCATACAGGTCGTTGCCCGCATCGTAATGATGCCGTCCAACTTTGAGTGATCGTACGCCCGCCTGCCGGTTCAGAAGCCACGCCTTCGTGAAGAAGATTTTGTCCTGCCAGGTTCGGATTCTGCTTGGGATTTCTGCCCTCAGGACCCTGGCAATAAATTCATCCAGGGCTTCGCAATCCCACCAGCCGTCCATGTATGCCTCACCAAAGCCAATCGTCCCTTCGCCCAGGATGCGACCGTAAGTATCAGGATTATGGATTTGTAGATCCCACGGGCGATTACCATCTATGCAGATGTCCGCATGTTGGAGCAGTGATTTAATTTGCTCTTTGTAGTTTGTGGATCGCGACATGCAGAGCCCCTCTCCATAACTGACCGAAGGAGTGGAGCATTAATTACAGCGGGTCGGCGATTCCAGGGGGTATTGACAAGTTGGCTGGTGCTAACGGTAATGGATGGATGAGCAGATCGACAGCGGCCGTTCACAATCCACTCAATATTGGTCGGACCCTCGTTTCAGCCAAATACTCTTGTTTGTCTGAATTGTGCGCCTTTCCACCTTGGGAATATGCTACAGCAACTCAAACTCTGTCTTTGCCGGCGTTCGCACAGATTCAATTGTTGACCTGTTGATACCAATCGCTGGTATTCCACCCGTAATCAATCGACAATAATTGTCTGTAGAACAGCAACAGAGGAGAGCTGGCATGTACATCGCTGCGCACAGGAGTTTCTTTCGTCTCTTGTCCTTGCTGGTGTTTGCACCCATTGGCGCGGAGGCTCAGACGAGCGAAGACACGTTTGAAAAGCTCTGGGAGGAACAGACCGGTAGTGCCATTTATGGTGGGGTTCAGGTAGATGATGCACGGCTTTATGCGGCAGGCGAGGATGGCATCCTCCGCGCTATCAACAAGGCGAACGGTAATGTGGAGTGGGCTTTTGATGCCGGTGCAGCTATTGCCTCAAATGTCACCGTGGATGACAAGCGGGTCTACTTCCACACCCGCGATGGAGTAGTCCAAGCGATTAGTAAAGATGACGGCACCGCTCTGTGGTCTTTTGCAACGGAAGGTGAGCGCCAGTGGGATTACTGGGATTATTACCTTTCAACGCCGGCCGTCGATGATCGGCAGCTTTATGTCGGATCGGGTGACCATCACATCTATGCACTGGATAAACGTACCGGGTATCTGCGCTGGAAGGTGAAGACCGGAAATATCGTTCATGGTGAGCCGTTCATTTCTGGCGAAAAGGTCATTGTCGGTGGCTTCGAAGGGCGGCTGTACGCCATCGACCGTGGAACCGGGCATGTGCTATGGACCTTCAAGACAGTGGGCACTGCATACTTTCGGAATGGCGAGATCCCGGGATCGGCTACGGCGAAAGACGGCATCGTCTATTTCGGCGGCCGTGACTACAATATTTATGCGCTGCTGGAGGATACTGGGACGGGCGCGTGGAATGACAGGACACCAAGCTGGATTGTCGGTCAGCCGCTGGCCGTCGATGACGAACTGATTGTGGTGAATTCCGATGGCTCGCGCGTGTTCTCATACAACAGCAAGACAGGTCAACGGAACTGGGAGTTCGAAAACAGCTACAACATGTTCGCCGGCGCCGAGGCCCTGGGCGTCGGCCACGTGGCCATTGCCGGGCTTGACGGGCGCATTACAATCTTGGACCGCAAAGATGGCAACAAGGTTGGGGTTTATGAAACCGATAGCAGCCTGGCGACACGCGACCAATATTTCACCGAAGATGGCGAGCTGGACTTCACTGGCGTGCAAACAATGGAGGATCTTATGGACCTTTACGATCGCCAGCTGGATGAAATGGGGGGCATTCCAGGTAGCATTGTCGCAGAAGAAGATGTGGTCTATTACGCTACGGCGAGCGGCGAAATTGCGGCGATTCGCGTGAATGGTGTTGACTTGTCGAGAGAAGAATAGCCGAAAGAGGAGAAACGAATTCACGCTGTGGTCCGATTCATGCGTAATTACGATAACGAGTCGGCTTGGCGAAATATTCAGACTATGAAACTTGTTAGCGAAAACACGAGCGAGAGAAGCAAAGCGTATATGAAATGAAGCTTGGTGAATCGTCATACTGCGGCAATGAAGAAGCGTGCGTAAGACAGTTGAGACGTCAATTTGGCCAAACAGCAGACGGTCTGCGTCAGAAATAAAGTGTCTGCAGTAGTTTTAGCTCTGCCAGGAAAAGCGCTCGATATCAATATCATTAGCCAAACTAATCGCGTCAACTCGACTGTCCGTAGTATTTGGTATAGCTCCAGGAATACCACTAGATGCGTCGTCACTCTTAAAGGAGTTCACACAATGCGCTTTAGCAAGATGATCGTGAGAACAGCATGTCTTTTATTTCTGGTCACAACTATCTACGCACAAGATGAACCACCTTGCGAAGCGCATCCTATGGGAGCTGCGCTGAACTTCTGGTTGGGAAATTGGCGCGTTGTGTCGCCGGACGCAAAAACAGTTTACGGTCAGAACGTAATCGAAGCTGATCTTGCCGGCTGTGTGATCTTTGAACATTGGAGCGGAACGAGAGGCGGTGAAGGTAAATCGCTGTTCTATTTCAATGCGAAGACTGGCGATTGGGATCAGTTGTGGGTGACGACGGATACGTCCCAACCGGGTGGTTTGAAACACAAGCGGCTTGTCGATCGTTTCGACGACGGCAGCGTGCGCTTTCAGGGCGCCTATCCGGACACCGACGGAAATCAAATTTTGGATCGAACGACACTCACGCCACTTGAAAACGGTGATGTTCGACAGCTGATCGAAGTTTCACGTGATGGAGGCGGTGAGTGGCTGGAAAGCTTTGATGCGACGTATAAACGCGAAAGCATTGAAAATTAATCAGTGATGTTTCTTGGCGGTCCGATGTTTAGCCGAATTGTCCGGTGACCCCTCAAGGCACCTGACCCTCCCGGGAAGTCAAATTTTCCGTATCGGGTCTGTCTGTGGTGGGTACTGGCAAGTTAACTGCAGCCGAGCCACAATGCCGGAATTTCTCATCGATCCCAGTTGAGGCTGTTGCTACCGAACGATTCGTACGATAACTTGACGGACAGCGATCTCACACAAGCCGACAACTAAAATGACTGATAAAGATGAATGGTGCAGTTTTTTATAGGCGGCAAATCCGTTGATCGGGGCATCATATAATGCTGACTAACATTGGGGTAATTTGATGTTCACGAACAATCCGTTCGCCGAGATTTCGGCGTCCGTACCACCCTCTGCCATGCAGGTTTACGTCTTCGTCATGTTTATCCTGGTGGCCGTAGGCACACTGTATGACGTCCTCCACAAAAGAAGCGCCAGATACTTCTTCAACAACTGGCGCGACGCAAAAATAAAAGGGACTCAGAAGGTCGGAGGCGGGGAGATGGTATCGCTGGCGATTCAAACGGCCGTTGTGGACGTTATGGCGTCTGGTGAATTCTGCAATATGCGGCGCAGGATTGCGCACCTCCTGACAATGTACGGATTCCTCGCATTCGTCATAGCCACCACCGTTATGGTCTTCCAGTACCCAACGCCTGCCGCGCCGGCGCCCGCCATCCTGGCACAACTCTGGCACATCGGTGCTTCGATGATTTGCCTGGGCGGCTACTGGTTCTGGTTTTTCATTCGGGTCGACGTTGCTGCGGAGGGAAATTCACCATTCCGTATTGTGCGCGCCGACTTATTCGTCTTATCACTTCTCGCAAGCGCGACATTTGGTCTGCTTTGGTCCTATCTTCAGGAGGCGGGCAACCCGTTGGCAATGATATTTTTCGGACTACACATCTTTGCTACAACAGTGTTGTTCGGATCCGTTCCGTGGTCCAAATTTGCACATATGTTTTTCAAACCCGCAGCGGCCCTGGAGAAACGAGTGGCGGAAGCGAACGGTTCGAGGAGTAATCTCCCGGCCCCGGCCGACAAACCGGAAATTTTCGGTAGCACCGGACAGGTGCCGCGAAATTATTAGTCAGGTCACTATTTAGTATTCGACTAAAGAGGAACGAGATTTTATGCCCACGTTTGTTTATATGACGAGCTGTGACGGTTGTGGACACTGCGTTGATATCTGTCCGTCGGACATCATGCACATAGATCCTACGCACAGGCGCGCGATCAATATCGAGCCTAATTTCTGTTGGGAGTGTTACTCCTGTGTGAAAGCATGTCCGCAAAACGCGATCGACGTCAGGGGTTATGCGGATTTCGCGCCTTTGGGTCACAGTGTTCGGGTACTCAGGGAGGAGGGAAAAGGCACCATCTCCTGGAAGATAAAGTTTCGGGACGGTCGCGAGAAAAATTTCGAGTCCCCGATTCGGACGACGCCATGGGGATCGATCAAATCACCGTCTGATTACGAGGCGCCGAGTCAGGATGCCTTTGGTACTCAGGAACTCTCCCACGAACCGGAAGCGCTCAATATTGATAGATTGCCCACATTGACTCTGGGTAAGATCGAAGAAGGCGCCGTCTGATGGGACTGTTTACGCGCAGAAAAACGGTTTTTGTGGATTCAGATATCCTCGTCATCGGCGGCGGCATGGCTGGTTGCGGGGCCACGTACGAATCGAGGTATTGGGGCCGCGACTTAAACGTTGTCTGCGTCGAGAAAGCCAATATCGAGCGCAGTGGCGCCGTCGCTCAGGGTCTGTATGCAATAAATACCTATATGGGCATGCAATGGGATGAGAACCAGCCCGAGGACCACGTTCGCTACGCCCGAAATGACCTCATGGGCCTCGTGCGCGAGGACCTGGGCTACGATATCGCCCGGCACGTCGACTCGACTGTGCACAAGTTCGAGGAGTGGGGCCTGCCGATGATGAAAGATCCGGAAACCGGCCGCTATCAGCGCGAAGGTAAATGGCAGATCATGATTCACGGCGAAAGCTACAAGCCAATCGTCGCCGAGGCCGCGCGCAAGGCCGCCACCAAAGTCTACAACCGGATCATGGTGACGCACCTGCTGATGGACAAGACGACGCCCAACCGGGTCGCCGGGGCCGTGGGATTTAACGTTCGAACTGGTGATTTTTACGTCTTCCGCGCGACGGCCGTTATTGTGGCCGCCGGCGGTGCATCGCACATCTACAAGCCCCGCGCAGTCGGCGAGGGCATGGGCCGGACGTGGTATGCCCCATGGAGCAGCGCCTCAGCTTACGCGTTGCCAATCCTCGTGGGCGCCAAGATGATGCAGATGGAGAACCGCATCGTCCTCACCCGGTTCAAGGACGGGTACGGTCCGGTCGGTGCCTACTTCCTGCATTTGAAGACGTACACCGAAAACGCGTACGGCGATGAATACGAGTCCAATTGGTACGACCACACCAAGGAATTAGTCGGCGATTACATTGATAGGCACCCGGTGCCGACCTGCTTGCGAAACCATGCACTTTTGGAGGAGATCAAGGCCGGCAGAGGTCCCATTCGCATGGTAACGAAGGAGGCCTTCCAGGACCCGCACAAGGAGACTATCGGCTGGGAGAATTTTCTTGGCATGACAATCGGGCAGGCGGTCGTGTGGGCATCGCAGAACATCGATCCCAAACATACCAATCCAGAATTGACCACTTCCGAGCCTTATGTCATGGGTTCCCATGCCACCTGCTCCGGCGCTTGGGCGAGCGGGCCGGAGGACATCGCCCCCGCCGAATACCAGTGGGGATACAACCGGATGATGACCGTCGATGGACTTTTCGGCGCCGGCGACACCATTGGCGGTGCCGCACACAAGTTCTCTTCAGGATCCTTCGCGGAAGGTCGGATCGCTGCGAAAGCGGCAGTTAACTACGTGAACAACCTGGGCAAGGATCAGCCTCAGGTCAGCGACGCCGAGTACGAAGAATTAAAGAATACCGTCTTCCAACCTATGGAGAACTACGAGATCGGCCGCAACGAGATCGTCGGGGGCACCGTTTCACCAAGTTATCTCCTGCCGCTTCATGGCCTTCAGCGCCTGGAAAAGATCATGGACGAGTATGTCGGTGGTATCAGTTCCCACTACATGACCAACGAACCATTGCTCACCCGCGGGCTGGAGTTACTGGACATGCTCAAGGAAGACCTCAACCATCTTGGTGCCGAAGACCTTCACCAGCTGCAGCGGGCGTGGGAGCTCCAGCACCGCGTCCTGGCCTCTGAATCGGTGACACATCACACGATGTTCCGCAAGGAAACGCGGTGGCCGGGATATTACTATCGTGGCGATCATATGAAGCTGGATGATACCGATTGGCACTGCTTCACATTGTCCCAATACGACCGGAATTCCGGCGAATGGAAAATGGAAAAGGCGCCTGTTCATCACATCATCGACTAGCAGGGTTGTGCAAACCGTATTGGGACGAGCAGCTTTTTTTCGCATATCAACAGCATCTAAGGGTCACATTAGGATTGGAAAATCTCTTGGAACGGTGGCGATTGCACAAAGAACCAGGATTTTTCCATCCTGATTTCGTCGCATTTGTAGATGAGTATATTGCTGATAATTCGCCACTAGCGAATCAGGATATTACAGTTTAGTTTCGAGAATGATGACCGCTTTCGGAAAGACCGGACATTTCACTGCTATTCTTATCTGACAAACCAAGACGCATGGGAACCCTTACTCGACAAGATTAGTTTGCCGCACTAGCGAAATAGGTAGCTCAGCAGATTCTGTCTACGACCGCTCTTTTGTCCGAAAGCAGCCGTTCAAAATCAACTGACTTCCCCCATCTGAATGGCCGCTTTGGAGAAAAGCGGACAGTGCCTGCAATATTTCCTACACTCTCCTGAAGCATTGAGGAGGGATTGAAATGAATGCAGATAACGTCAATAAGTGGCTGACGCTGAGTGCCAATTTCGGTGTCGTCATTGGCCTGATTTTGCTGATTGTCGAGATTGGTCAGAATACTGAAATGATGAGAGCCCAAATAAATCAAAGCCGAACGGATACTGCAATATCTGAGCAGCAAGCGTTATTCAACTCAGATTACATGCCTGCAATTCTAAAGAAGCGCAATGGGGGGGAGCAGTTATCCGAGGAGGAGATGAATCGTTACAGATCCTATTTTCGTTCCGGGATGCGAAACCAGGATAATAACCTTTGGCAGTACAACCAGGGGTTTCTTGGTGAAAATACGCCCCGCTCAATCAGAGGATTTGCGCGCAACGTCATCGGTGGGACCAAACTCGGCATGACGACTTGGGATAGTCAGAAATATTCTTACACTGACGAATATATTGCCTTCGTAGAAGAAGCGATTTCGGATATGCGTTAGGCGTTCCAGTAATTTGCAGCGACGTTCGTCCCTAAGTGTTGCCTACACTTGAATTTGGCAGTTTTCGACCGATCTGAGCGTCCGCTCATTACCCCAATACCAGCCACTCAGGTGTTAGAATTTCCTAATTATTGAGCGGCTGCTTTTGACCCGATATAGATAGTCCGTCTATCCCTCAGTGATACTAAGACAGTCTCTAAAGCCAGTTAAGTACATCCCCGAATTGACGCTTTCTTGCTGTCCACGCATAAACCATAGTCACATCTGACAAAGGCAAACCTGACCAAAGTCAGGGACGCAAAGCCACGGGTCCTCGCTTCCTCCGAGAAGCCATGGATGACCTCCCGTAGGATCCAAAATCGCCGGGCTGCCAGCTTCGATGCACGAAAGCCGATAGAGTCAGGAGATGTTTGACATGAATAGTCTTCGACGGAGTCTCACGAAACAGATTCCCGCAATATTCACAATGGGTTCACTTGTACTCCTGGGTGGTTGCTTTGTCCCGCTCAAGTACGATGGCGGTGCTGCCAATGAAATTACGGCGCCGTCGTGGCCACCGACGTCCACGCGTACTGTGAAGGCAATATACAAGGCAGTCCCGGACGTGCATTGGGACGCATCCGGCTTGCTGGTCATTTCCACCGAGAATGGTTCGACCGTACAAACGTTCGATCCGGCGACCGGATCTGAAATTCCATTTGACGTTAAGCGGGAGCCACCTCACGATCGGCCGCGGGCCGTGCGTCCCGGGCTATTCGCCCACCAACGACCGGTGCATGAAGTACCTGCGCCAGATTTTCGTAGTTTTGCCGGCACCTACGACGGGGACGTTTGGCTTCGGCCGGCAGGATCCGATGATCGTTCCCGATTGACAGAAGGCGGGCAAGCCGACCTGGGCTTCGACATTGAAGGGGCAAAATGGTCATCCGACGGCAAGCGACTCGCGGTCAAGAAACTTGATGCCCGCGGTGTTCCGACCATTCCGCTCATTCGATACAGCGAAGCGAGCGAGCCGGTGAAACGCATTCCGTATAGTCGCGTGGGCCAGATCGTCCCGCGCGCGGAGCTATTCATCGTGGCGCGCGATGGGGGCCAACCAGTGCGGGTCGAACCCGGCGAGATGGATGCACCCTATCTGAATATCGTCGGCTGGAGCGATTCGGGCGACTCGGTCTATTTCATGCGTATGAAACGGCTGATGAAGCGCCTGGAATTTCGTGTCGCTGACACAAGAAGTGGAAAATCCCGGCTGATCCTCGCCGAGGAGTCGGATACATACATCATCGGAATTCCGTTTCTCCATGGCATGGATGCCCAGCTCGACAACGATGTGCGACCCGCGATCCTGCTTGCTCGCGATCGCTTCTTGTGGACCTCCGAGCGCGACGGTTGGCGGCGACTTTACCTTTACGACTCGGACGGTACCCTTGTGCGGCCGCTCAGCACGGACGGTTTCGATGTCGTATCGGTCAACGGGGTGGACGAAAAGGGCGGCTGGGTTTACTACACCGCGGTGATCGATCGAGATCGCCCCTACGACGAGACCTTAGTGCGCGTGCCGCTGTCCGGTGGGGTGCCGGAGAACCTGGTTAACGGACCCTTTTTCCACAACGTGGAGTTCGACCAGGACTTCGGGCATTTCTGGGTTAGACGCGAGGGCAGCGACATGCCCCCCATCCTCGAGCTCTACCGCAGCGACGGCACATTGATTCGCGAGTTGTGGTCCGGCGTCGACATGGCGCGAGAATCCGGCTGGAAGCCGCCGGAAAAATTCACGGCAAAAGCAGCAGACGGGCATACGGACCTCTATGGTCTCGTTTACACGCCCACCGATTTCGATGCGTCGCGCAAATACCCGGTTGTCGAATACATCTACCTTGGTCCGTTCACGACGACGGTACCGAAGTGGATGGACACTAACAAACAGGCCTTCGCGGATCTCGGTTTCATATTGGTGGTTGTGGATGCGCGCAGCACGCCAGGTCGCGGTAGGAAGTTTCTTGATGCCTTTTACGGTGAATTCGGTCAAC
>Ga0255052_10000477_pt1 | contig 32482 bp, 30 predicted proteins | sample JV7_2_21_MG_FD_188632 | JGI IMG/M metagenome (GOLD analysis project Ga0255052, IMG submission 188632) | Seawater microbial communities from Jervis Inlet, British Columbia, Canada - JV7_2_21 | ecosystem: Environmental > Aquatic > Marine > Inlet | place: Canada: British Columbia | collected...
CCAAAAAGGGCCAGTATCCATGAATAAATCAGCATGATTTCCCTGCGGCTTTGCCGCTCTGGCGCCAGCCGGAATCCGTGCTCGCTGCCATCTGAAATCCGATACCGCGTGGGCGGTACCAACATTTTGTCGCAGTAGCTATATGTCCCAAGAGGAAGATACTGCGGGTGAAAATCGTAGGCGGCGAATCCGCGATCGGGCGCCGCCTTAGTCGTGTGGATTGCCCCGACCGGTAGGCCGGGAGGCCACAGCGCGCTAATATAGCATACCTTATCGCGACTTCAAGTTATTGATCATGCAAGAAAAGCCACCCCATGGCGAGACCTCCCCCGAGGCCGCCGAGACCCGGGCGACCGGCGTCCGCAAAGTCACAGTCGATGCCGATCGGGTCGGCCAGCGCATCGACAATTTCCTGCGCGGCGAACTTCCCGGCGTGCCGAAAAGTCGCGTTTACCGGTTACTGCGGCGCGGGGAGGTGCGCGTCAATGGCGGTCGGGTAAAGGCGGAATACAAGCTCGGGGAAGGGGATGTGGTGCGAGTGCCGCCGGCGCGGATACGAACGGGTGCGCCGCCACCACCTGACAGGCTGGCGGCCAGTATGCTGGATCGGGTCCTCTACGAGGACAAGCGCCTGCTCGTGATCGACAAGCCGACGGGTGTGGCGGTGCACGGCGGCAGCGGTATCAGTCACGGCGTCATCGAATTGGTGCGTCATGCCAGGCCCGATCTCAAAGATCTCTCCCTGGTGCACCGCATTGACCGCGGAACCTCAGGTTGCCTGGTCATGGCGAAACGCCGCAGCGCTTTGCGCGAGCTGCACGCGCGATTTCGGGATGGGCAGGTCGAAAAGAACTACCTGGCGCTAGCGGTCGGCGACTGGCAATACGGGGAGCAGTTGATCGACGTGCCGCTATTGGTACAAAACCGCAAGGGAGGCGAGCGCTATGTCATCGTCAGCGACAAAGGCAAGACGGCGCAAACCAGGGTCAGTTTATCTCGGACCTACGGTCTGTACAGCCTGTTGCAGTGCTCGCCCGTGACGGGAAGGACCCACCAGATCCGCGTGCATCTGCAGCACACCAGGCATCCAATAGCGGGTGATGAGCGCTATGGCGATGCCGACGCGAACTTCGACGCGAAACAGGCGGGGCTGCCCAGGTTGTTTCTTCACGCCCAGTCCATCGCGTTCGCGGACGACAGTGGCAACGACCTGCACTTCACGGCGCCGCTCGCGGATGAGCTGGAACGGTTCTTGACGGTGGGCATAAAAGAGGCGAGGCGAGCGCGCAAAGCGTAGCTCCCTGCCACAGGTTCACATTTTTTGTGGTGACAGATAACCGAGCTGCAGCAGGTGGTCGGCGACCCAAATCATTGGCAATCCGATCAGCGCTGTCGGATCGTCCGTCGTCACGGATTCAAACAGCACGAACCCGGCGCCTTCCAGTTTGAAACTGCCAGCACAGTCGTAGGGTTCGTCGTGGCGCAGATAAGCTTCGGCAAGCCGGCGATCGAATTCGCGAAAACGAACAGTCGTCTTGTCAGTGTGCTCGTATCGCGTTCGCCCGATCGGATCGAGAATGCAGACGGCCGTCAGGAACGTAACGACATGACCAGACGCTGCCAGCAATTGTTCGACAGCTTTTTGATGGTCGCCGGGTTTTCCCAGCACCTCGTTATTGAGCACTGCGAGCTGATCGGCGCCGATGATCAGGGCACCGCGGGCGTTTACCGCCACAGCCTCGGCTTTCTTACGGGCCAGGTGGCGCGCGAGATCCGCGGGCTCGAGTCCCAGTTCGTTGCGCTCATCCACGTCTGGAGAGATGGTTTCATAGTCTTGCAGAAAGCGGTCCAGCAGGTCTCTGCGGTAGGGTGATGAGGAGGCCAGGACGATCGGCGGTGCGGATGGATTTTGCATAAACAAATCAAAACGTTAAGGGAATTCGTGCAAATATTACGCGGTTTGCAATCAACTTCTAGCATTTATCGCTTGGCAGCATGCGCGAACGCTTTGACAGTGGCCGCAGAGCTCCTTATCATGCGCCCGCCATGGGTAATCCGCTGCGAGATCGCCGTACCGCGGCCGAATGGGCGGCGGCCGGGCAAGTTATTGAAATAGCTGAGAAACTTGGTGGTTTCGAGCAGCTTGCGTCAATCGTCCAGGCGGATATTGCTGCGCTCGACGCGGACAAAATGCCGGCCAACTGGCGCGATTCAGGCGTGGTTGGGCGGCTGCAATTCGGCTTCGCTGACGCGCAGCGACGCGTAGCGACGGTGCATTGTAACGCTACGGTTACCGTGGATGCCGTTTGCCAACGATGTCTGGAGGCGTTCCGATTGCCGCTGGAGACCGAGGCGAACCTGTTGCTACTGGAGCTTCAGGAAACGGCGGAAGAATACGAAGACGACGAGGTCTGGGAGCTCGACGAGGAAACTCTGCGACCGCTGGATATCGTGCAAGAACTGTTGATCATGGCAATGCCGTTTTCAGCGATGCATGTCGAATTGGCATCATGCAAGGCGTTGTCAGCCGCGACTGACGAACGTGAAAAAATCACGAAACCGTTTGCGGCGTTGCGCGCGCAAATGCTTCAGGATTAATTAAGCCCGACTTTGTTGCGCGGGCAGGAGAAGATTATGGCTGTTCAAAAAAGTCGCAGGACCCCCTCTACGCGCGGCATGCGGCGCTCGCACGACAAAGCGAAGAAGCCGACGTTGTCCGTCGATCCGACGTCGGGCGAGACGCACTTGCGTCACCGTGTAAGTCCGGACGGTTTTTACCGCGGCACCCAGGTTGTCTCGCAACCTGAGCCTGACACCGAAGAGTAAGCTCATCCTTTGATTGGCCGAAACTGATTCGGTCCGTCTCACGGTGGGATCACTCACAAACATTTCCCTTGATGCGATGAGCGGCGACCTTGGTGCCGAGATCGTCGTATGCGCGGCTGCCGCGACACTTAAAAAATATGCCAATCTCGAACTGATACTGGTTGGCAACAAATCCGAACTCGCCACTCTCGTCACTCGCATCATCGGCGATGAGCCGAGATTGCAAATCGAGCACGCAGGCGAGGTTGTTAATATGTCTGACGCGCCGGCCGACGCTTTGCGCAAGAAAAAAGACTCTTCAATGCGCGTCGCGATCAACCTGGTCAAGTCCGGTGATGCCCATGCATGTGTCAGCGCTGGCAATACCGGTGCGCTGATGGCGACGGCTAAATTCGTTTTGAAGATGTTACCGGGCATCGATCGTCCTGCAATTATTGCCGAGCTGCCAGCAATCGGTGGTTCCCTGCACATGCTGGACCTCGGAGCCAACACCCACGGCAGCGCAGATCACCTGTTTCAAAATGCGGTAATGGGATCCATCGTTACCTCGGATATTCAGGGGGTTGAAAAACCAAAGGTCGCTCTGCTGAACATCGGTGCCGAAGATACGAAAGGCCATGACACGATCAAAGAAGCGGCCGCCCGGCTCAATGACAGTTCGCTGAATTACATTGGATTCATAGAAGGCAGCGACCTGTTCTCGGGCAAAGCAGATGTGGTCGTGACCGACGGTTTCACGGGCAATGTTGCACTGAAGACCATGGAGGGCACCGTAGGACTTTGCGCCTACTACTTGAGGCGCGCTTTTACGAAGGGCTGGCTGGCAAAATTGCAGGCACTGCTTGCACGCCAGGTGCTGAAAAATCTCGCTGTCGAAATGGACTCGCGCAAATACAACGGTGCGACTCTGGTCGGACTAAATGGTATTGTAATAAAGAGCCACGGCAGCGCGGACGCGTACGCGTTTCAACATGCCATTGATACCGCCGTCGTTGAGGTTCGCAATCAGTTGCCGCAACAAATCGGCAAGCTGCTGCAAAAGGAATCTGCATGACGTATTCGCGCATCGTTGGCACAGGGCGCTATTTGCCCGAAAGGATCATGACGAACTTCGATTTGGAGAAGATCGTTGATACGACCGATGAGTGGATACGCACACGCACCGGTGTAGAACGCCGGCACGTTGTATCCGAAGATCAAACGACGTCGGACATGTGTATTGAGGCAGCCAAAATTGCGATGGCGGCGGCCGATGTCGACGTCTCCGAGATCGACCTCGTCATTACGGGAACGACATCGCCCGACTTAATTTTTCCGAATGTCTCTACCTTGATTCAACATCGTTTGGGCATCCCTGCCTGTACAGCATTTAGTCTTGAGGCCGCTTGCACGGGCTTTATTTATGCGCTGACGATGGCGGACAAGTACATCCGCTTGGGCGATGCAAAGTGTGCGTTGGTCATGGGCGCCGAGTGCATCACCAAACTCATGGATTGGAGCGATCGCAATACTTGCGTGTTGTTTGGCGACGGTGCTGGCGCGGTCATCGTGAAACCGTCGGAAGAACCAGGCCTCTTGTCCTGTCATCTTGGCGCCGACGGCCAGTACAAAGATCTGCTTTATTACCCGGTCGGCGCGTCCAAAAACTTGGCAAAGGCCGGTACGGACGAAGCGGCCATCCAAATGGCGGGTAGAGAGGTCTTCAAGGTTGCGGTGAACACGCTGGGCGGCATCGCCACCGAAACGCTCGAAAAAGCCGGCGTCGACCAAAGCGAACTCGACTGGTTAATTCCTCACCAGGCGAACATCAGGATCATTCAAGCAACAGCCAAGCGCCTGGGCCTGCCGATGGAGAAAGTCATATTGACGGTGCAGGATCACGGCAACACGTCAGCGGCATCGGTGCCGATGGCGCTTGACGTTGGTATTCGCGACGGTCGCGTAAAGAAAGGTCAGTTGATTTTGATGGAAGCTTTCGGCGGTGGTTTCACCTGGGGCTCTGTCCTGATGCGTCTCTAAAACGTCTCGATTACGCAACTACCAGAGTTTGCTTTTGGACAGACGTGCGGAACGCCTGCGCATACGTTGATGCAATTGCTGTCGCCGACGATCCAGCCGGTCGCGCCGAATAACGGGATCAACTTTGGCACCTTGTTCGCGTTCGAATGTCGCGCGAAATTCACAAAAATCGTCGTAGGCCTCACGAACGTGCAGTAGCTCGCGCGCAACCAGCTCAATAATAATGACGTCATCAAGGTAGCCGATGACCGGTATATCGTCGGGGAGGATGTCTTCGGGGTCGGCAAAATAGACAAACGTTGCCAGCAGCCGTTCGCGGTCGGCCTCTGGAAGCTGCCATTCATCGTCCGTGAGCATGCCGATAAGCGATTCAAGTTCCGGAATCCGTTTGGCGACGAAATCGGGAAGCGGCTCGTTTTGCCGGATTTCATCCAACACATCCCGAATCGCGTCAATGATTTCGCTCTCTTCGGCATCGCGAACAGCTTCACGAGACTGTTTCAGAGCCTCGCGAAAATAGCCGAGATCGCGATCCGTCAGCTCAAATGAAATTTTCATGCTCATGCCGACAGGCTACCGGCAAGGCACTATGGCGGTCAATGCAAGATGGTTTACCATAGGGCCGGGCAAACCGGTAATAACTGATGAAACCGAAACTCATAATTGGCAATAAGAATTATTCCTCGTGGTCCCTGCGGTCGTGGCTGCTTCTTGAGGAGGCTGGCATCGACTTCGATGAGCACAGGGTCGTCCTCGATACGTCCACGTCAGCCAAGGAAATAGCCGTATTCTCCGACGCGCGGCGAGTGCCGATTTTGCAGATCGGCGATCTGACCGTGTGGGACACGCTGGCGATTGCGGAGACTGTCGCCGAACGCTGGCCGGACAAACAGCTGTGGCCTGCGGACCCGGATGAGCGCGCATTCGCAAGATCGATCTCGGCCGAAATGCACTCGGGTTTTCCTCATTTAAGAGAATGCATGCCGATGAATTGCCGCGCGATGGGGCGCAAGGTACACATTCCGGATGAGCTGGGTGACGACATTGACCGCGTCATCGATATCTGGGCCGAATGTCATCGCAGGTATGGCGACAGTGGAGGGTGGTTGTTCGGCAATTTCTCAATCGCCGACGCGATGTTCGCGCCGGTTGTATTGCGTATGCGAACCTATGGCATCAACTTACCAGAGTCTGCTGGTTTCTATCCACACCGTCTGCTTGAAAGCGAAGCCATGCAAGAGTGGCTCGCTGCGGCCGAGTGCGAAATCGAAGTCATCGACGTGGACGAGAAAGGCCAGTGATCAACCGCCTTTGTTGCTGTGTTGCCGTCGCGTTGCTGGCCGCGTCGCCATCACGTGCCGACGTTTACGCGTTACCACCGGACGGCTTCGATGTCATCGGCGCTGTCTCGACAGTGACGGCGCGCTACGAGGACACGCTTGTCGATATCGCGCGGCGCCACGGTCTCGGCTATCAGGATATCGTGCGCGCAAACCCAGGCGTTAACGTGTGGTTGCCAGGCAAAGGCGTCGAGGTAGTCCTGCCGACGCGCTTCATATTGCCGCCCGGACCCCGCGAAGGGCTGGTGCTGAACCTCGCCGAATACCGCATGTATTACTACCCGAAGCCCGAAGCCGGCGAAGCAGCCTATGTTTATGTGTATCCGATGAGCATCGGGCGCATGGACTGGGAAACGCCGCTTGGTAAGACGAAAATCGTCGCCATGGCGAAGAATCCAGCCTGGTATCCACCGCAATCGGTGCGCGACGAACATGCCGCTGACGGCGATCCGCTGCCACGTATCGTTCCACCAGGTCCGCAGAACCCGTTGGGTTCAAGGGCGCTACGCCTTGGCATTCCGGGTTACCTGATTCACGGCACCAACCGGCCGGCGGGCGTCGGCATGCGTGTGTCACACGGATGTATACGGATGTTTCCCGAAGACATCGAATTTCTGTTTCAGCACATCGGTGTGAATACCGTTGTGCGCATCATCAATGCACCTGTGAAAATCGGTTGGGATGGTGAGGCGCTCGTCGCCGAGGTTCACCCGCTGCTGGAGTCTCCGCAACCTCTCGTCGAGGAATCGCTGCAACAAATTGAAAAACTGGACGCGGATATCGAAGTACTGGACGTCAGTGCGCCAAGCAAGGATCCGCTGACGCAGGTGACCGAACGGTTCATCACGGCGACGGCAGAGCGTGCCGGCCAGCTGGACTGGGATCTTGTTGAGATACTTGTGGAACGCGCCGACGGTATCCCGGAGGCGGTTGGGATCAGCATAAAAAACGCCGCGACAAGCGCGGCGTTCGACTAACAAGTTACTAGTAGTCTGGTATTACTTGGACATTGACTTCTGGAACATACGTTCCATGCTCTCGCGGTTGGCTTCACAGCAGGCTTGTGCGCCCGTTGCAGCAGACATTGCGCGATCGGCAGTGCTTTGTGCAGCCGAAGCAGCCTGAGAGGCGCGATCGGCAGCTGCGCGAGCAGCTTCAGCAGCAGAGGCTGCAGCAGCAGCGTCAGCGGCGGCACGGTCGGCCGTTGCTTTGACATCGTCGAGCCCTGTAGTGGCGCAACCAGCGGCCATTGCGACGAAGAGCACAAGTGCGCTTGCTCTGAGTGCGGTCTTTTTCATGTTGGAAGGTTCCTTTGTGGGTAAAACTGCAGGCGCATTATTTAACAAACTGTTCGAAGCTGCAATGAAAACTCCTGTTTTTATTGCCTATTGTCGGTAGACAGAGACAGGTACCGCGCGGCCTTCACGCGAGCGGCGTCTGCAACTTTCGCACGCGAACACGGTGTCTCCCGTCGCTGCCTTTGTTCAGGTGCTTGCACTGATCGGGGTACTGTATATAATCCCAGATACTGTGAATCCATACAGGAACTGCTCAAATGCGCGAACTAACCCCCAGGCAAAGGCAAATTCTCGAGATGATTCAAGAGTTTATCGCCGAAACGGGCATGCCACCGACGCGTGCCGAAATCGCCGGTGAGCTCGGTTTCAAGTCGGCAAATGCCGCTGAAGAGCATTTGCGGGCATTGCAGCGCAAAGGCGTGCTCGATTTGTTACCGGGCGCCTCGCGCGGTATTCAGCTCAAGGATTCCCTGCGAGACCAGATGGGATTGCCGCTTGTCGGTCGGGTGGCAGCCGGCAGTCCCATCCTCGCTGAGGAACATATCGAGGCGCATTACAAAGTCGACCCGCATATTTTTAACCCTAAACCGCATTATCTGCTACGCGTGCAGGGCATGAGTATGAAGAATGCCGGCATCCTCGATGGCGATCTTGTCGCCGTGCATCGCACACCCGAAGTGCGTAGTCGACAAATTATTGTTGCCCGTCTCGATGATGAAGTGACCGTCAAACGTTATCAGCAGACAGGCTCGCTCGTCTCACTGTTGCCTGAAAATGAAGACTTCGAACCCATTGAAGTCGATCTCAAGTATCAATCACTGGTCATCGAGGGTGTCGTTGTGGGCGTCATCCGCAACGGGCTCGCGTTGCATTGAGCCGGGTTAATTGACTGGGTTGATTGAAAATTGTCATCGTCCCTCGACAAATTGTTGGAGAATCCGCGTGTCTGGCGGGGGCGCAGTCAGGCACAGCGCAAAGCCGGACTGGCCAGTGGTTACCCGGAACTCGATCGCCACCTGCCTGGAGGTGGCTGGCCTGCTGAGGCGCTAACTGAAATCCTGACCGAACAATACGGCATTGGCGAGTTACGTTTACTGATGCCGGCATTGGCCCGGCTCAGTGCCGAAGATGCACAATCGGACCACGGTGAGCCCGGCTGGATTGCCTGGGTGGCGCCACCCTTCCAACCCTACCCACCGGCGTTACAACAATGCGGCATCGATTTGTCACGCATGCTCATTGTGCGTCCTAAGAACGCCAGCGAAGTACTCTGGTCGGCCGAGCAGGCCTTGTCCTCGGGTACCTGCGCGGCCGTGTTGTTTTGGACAGAGGAACTTGATGATCAGACCAGCCGGCGTTTACAGCTGGCGGCTGAAAAAGGTCATAGCTGGGCGATTGCTTTCCGTCCCATGCTCGCGCGGCAGCAACCGTCGGCCGCCGCGTTGCGGCTGGAACTGCATTCCAGCGAGCAGGGGACTCGCGTACATATTTTGAAGAGTCGCGGCGGACGTCCGACGGTTCTGAATAACCTGCTTTAAAGATGTCCAGGGCATGGAAATCGCCCGTCACGGCACGGGAAGCAGCCCCGACTTCCTCTGCTGCACAGCAGGCATTGCCCTTCCTCGAACCGGCGCCGCTGGTCCAAACACTGTCGTTAACGCCGACATCGGTTCGGCGGCTGTGGTTTTGCATCTGGCTACCGGGTTTGTCGCTCGAAGCCAGTCGCTCATCCGATGGTGCAACGGCGATTGTCGAAGAACAGCAGGGTATCCATCGGGTGTTGTTGGCGGATGCGCAGGCAGAAGCGGCGGGCGTCATGGCGGGGCAGTCGGCGAACGCAGCGCTCGCGTTGCTGCCCACGCTGCAACTTGAGGAACGTAGCCCACTTCGGGAGCAACAGGTACTTGAGGGGCTGGCAACCTGGCTGGAGCGTTTTTCGTCATTCGTCTGTATTGCCGATCGTGATGTATTGTTGCTGGAAATTGCAGGCAGCGTGCGTTTGTTCGGTGGCATACGCCCATTACGCGAAAAAATATCGACCAGCTTATGTCAACATGGCTTTGCTGCATCACTTGCCATTGCACCGACGCCGCTTGGCGCAACTTGGCTTGCGAGAGCGGGCCGCCGTGTCTGTATTCGCGACGAACAGAACTTGAGACGCACCTTACGTGATTTGCCCCTGGCCAGTCTTAACTGGCCTGAGGGGCTTTGCGCGTCGTTGACGGGCATGGGCGTGATAAGCATCGGCGATTGTCTGCGTTTGCCGCGCGAGGGTTTCGTCAGGCGTTTCGGCACAGAGCACATGCTCGAACTGGATCGTGCGCTTGGGCATCTGCCTGATCCGCGAAGTTCCTGGCGTGCGCCTGAGCGCTTTTGTGCCGATTATGAAATGACAGAAGAACAGTCGGATCGTGAACTGTTGCTCAATATTTGTCGCGAACTGCTGTTGTCACACGAACAGTTTCTGCTGTTGCGGCAACTCGGTGCACAGCGTTTAAGTTTTAGTTTCTTCCATCTAAAAAGCTCAGCAACCGAGTTGCGGCTGGGCTGTGCACGTGCTGATCGTTCAGCCGAACGCTGGTTGGCGTTGTTGCGTATTCGTTTCGAACAACTGGTATTGCCCGAACCGGTGATTGCGATCCGCTTGCGGAGCGGTATGACGCAGGCATTGCAGGCGGAGTCGGAACGCTTAAGTTTTCACACGGCCAGCAACAGGCCGGCACGACGTTATTCGATTGCACAACTTGCTGAACGCCTTATTGCGCGTATTGGAGAGCAGTCGGTGCACTCGATGACGCTGGTTGCAGAGCACCGTCCACACTATGCCTGGCGCGCACAAAGCCTCTTGTCAGACTGGACGAGCAATACTTTGTCGGAGGTCAGGCGGCATTTGCAACGCCCCCTGTGGATGCTGCCTGAGCCGGCTTTGTTGCCAGCGGATAGCGGTTATCCGCTGCATCAGGGGAGTCGCTTACAGCTGCTGCATGGCCCGGAGCGCCTTGAGACGGGTTGGTGGGACGAGGACGGTATCTCCCGGGACTATTACACGGCCGTAAACCCTGCAGGCATACGACTGTGGATCTTTCGCAACCGCAGCCGAACATCTTCCTGGTACCTGCACGGCTACTTTGGATGACCCGTTACGCTGAGTTACACGTACTCAGTAATTTTACATTTTTACGCGGTGCGTCCCATCCCGAAGAACTCGTCGAGACCGCGGCAAAACTCGGTTACGAGGCGCTTGCCATTACTGATGAATGTTCTATGTCGGCTGTTGTTCGCGCACATTCGGCCGCGAAGGAGTTCGGTCTCAAAAAACTGATCATCGGCGCAGAATTCAAGTTACAAAGCGGTCGTAAGCTCGTCGCGCTGGCACAGAACCGAAACGGTTACGCCGCATTGTGCCAGCTGATTTCCAATGCACGCCGAGCGGCGGAAAAGGGCCGCTATGAGTTGACGCGCGCAGCGTTCGAAAACGGCTTGCCCGATTGCCTGGTGCTGTGGGTACCGGATCAGGATTTTGTGCTTGACGTCGAAGATCACTGGATACGCGAGACGTTTCGCGATCGTCTCTGGATTGCCGTTGAGTTACTTGCTGACGGTCGTCAGCAGGAACAACTTGCCAAACTTCGTGAAGAGGGGCGCCGTCTCAAGTTGCCCCTGGTTGCGTGCGGCGATGTGCACATGCACCGTCGCACGCGACGTATTCTGCAAGATGCGGTAACCGCAATACGTCACGCTACAACGGTCGATAACGCCGGATTCACGTTGTATCCGAACGGTGAACGCCATCTTCGACCGCTCGAAGTACTGCAACGCGTTTACCCGGCCGAGCTGCTCGCCGAAACGATACGTATCGCCGCTGCCATCGATTTTTCACTGGGTGAATTACGCTACGAATACCCGGACGAGCTGATCCCGGCCGGTGAAACGCCGGCAAGCTATCTGTGCAAGCTGACCGAGGAAGGTATGCAACGTCGCTGGCCCGGCGGGGTTCCGCGCAAAGTATCACGGCTCGTTGAGCACGAACTTGTGCTGATTGCGGACCTTGAGTACGAATCCTACTTTCTGACCGTGTATGACATTGTCGCTTTTGCGCGCTCACAGAACATCTTGTGCCAGGGACGCGGTTCGGCGGCGAATTCCGCGGTCTGCTTTTGTTTGGGGATAACGGAAGTCGACCCGGGACGCATGGAAATGCTGGTCGAGCGTTTTATTTCCAAAGAACGTAACGAACCTCCCGATATCGACGTCGACTTTGAGCATGAACGTCGTGAAGAGGTGATCCAGTACATTTATGCCAAATATGGCCGGGAGCGGGCAGCGCTCGCCGCGACCGTGATCACCTACCGGCCACGCAGCGCATTGCGGGATGTGGGCAAGGTATTGGGCCTAAGCGGCCTGCAGGTCAGTCGTTTGTCGCGATCAATGCAATGGTGGGATGGGCATAAGGTAGACGATAGCCGCATCCTTGAAGCCGGTCTCGATCCGGACAGCCCCGTTATGAGGCGCTTGTTATATCTCGTCAGGGAATTGATCGGTTTTCCGCGGCATCTATCACAGCATGTCGGCGGGTTTGTCATCTCAAATGCGCCATTGTACGAACTGGTGCCGATCGAAAATGCCGCGATGCCGGATCGAACGGTCATACAGTGGGAAAAGAACGACCTTGAAGAATTGGGATTACTCAAGGTGGATGTACTCGGCCTTGGCATGTTGACAGCCATTCGACGTAGCTTCGACCTGATCAAGGATTTCTATGGCCGCCAGTACACATTGGCAAATGTGCCTGCCGAAGATCCGCGTGTCTACGACATGATTTGTGATGGCGACACGATGGGCGTTTTCCAGATCGAGTCGCGGGCACAGATGGCCATGTTGCCAAGACTCAAGCCACGCTGTTACTACGACCTGGTTATTGAGGTGGCAATCATCCGGCCGGGCCCGATCCAGGGTGACATGGTGCATCCGTATCTGCGCCGGCGGAATGGTGAGGAAGCTGTCGATTATCCGAGCGACGATGTCAAAGGCGTGCTGCAACGAACGCTGGGGGTACCTATTTTCCAGGAGCAGGTGATGCAACTTGCCGTTGTTGCGGCTGGTTTCACTCCCGGTGAGGCGGACCAGTTGCGTCGTGCGATGGCCGCATGGAAGCGACGTGGTGGCCTCGACCGGTTCGAGGACAAGCTGATTTCAGGCATGCGGGAGCGTGGCTATGAGGAGGAGTTCGCACGGCAGATATTCCGCCAGATTGAAGGTTTTGGCGAGTATGGATTTCCCGAATCGCATTCCGCGAGTTTCGCGCTGCTGGTTTATGTGTCGTGCTGGTTGAAGTGCCATACGCCGGCGGCTTTTACCTGTGCGCTGCTGAACAGTCAGCCGATGGGTTTCTATTCGGCGTCACAACTCGTCCAGGACGTGCAGAGGCACGGTGTAACGGTACATCCCGTCGACATCAACCGGAGCGACTGGGACTGTTCGCTGGAAGCGAACGACGAGGGCGCGGCAACACTGCGCCTGGGGTTGAGAATGGTTAAGGGGCTGTCCGAGAAAGTGGGGCAGAGGATCGTTGCAGGGCGATGTTCGGGTGACTACGACCAGGCGCAGCAGTTACTGGAACGCGTGGGACTCGATCGGCGCGAACTCGGCGTGCTGGCGTCATCAGGTGCCTTGCGGCCATTCTCGGGTGATCGCTACAAAGCGCGTTGGGCCGTTTCTGGTGTCGAAAAACCCATGCCGTTGTTTCCGTCGATGGACCGCTATGAAGCGACGCCACTTCTCCGGAAGCCGACCGAGGGGCAGACTATTGTCGCCGATTACCAGAGTACCGGGCTGTCCCTCGAGCGGCATCCGATGTGTCTCTTGAGGCGGCACCTGGATCGCTACCGGTATGTGTCCGCGCAACAATTACCCGGTCTCGGCAATGGTCAAAAGGTAAACGTAGCGGGGCTTGTAATCACAAAGCAACGGCCAGGTACGGCGAGCGGGGTCACTTTTGTCACGCTCGAAGATGAGACCGGGCAGATAAACCTCGTCCTCTGGAAACAGGTTGCCGAGCAATACCGTGCGGCGCTATTGAATGCACGGCTACTCGGTATCGCCGGAGAATTACAGATCGAAGGGAAAGTCATACATGTGATCGCGCAACGATTGTTGGATCACACCAGTATGTTGGGTGGATTGAGCATCCGGTCGCGCGATTTTCGCTAAACACTCACGAACCAAACAGTCACAAATCTTCGTCGAGGTTAAAATTGTATGTGCCGTCGAGCTCTTCATCTTTCTCTGCACGCAGCTCATCAACCTTGCGGCGGACCTCCCGTTCGCGGGCAGATGCCTCTACATCGAGGGACTCGACATTTGCCACCAGCTCTTCGACGTTAAGTTCCACTGTCAGGTCGCCGATATCGTCGGCGTTCAGGCTAGTCAGTATTTCGGTCTCCGAAAGCTCAACGCTGGCAGTTTCATCCTCAGCCAAATCGTCCTCAGGAATATCATTGTCGTCGGTATTTTCACCGTTCATCGCATCATTCTCCGGCAACAAGCAGGTCAAACGAGATTATTATCGAATCAGGTTATTAATTTCAAAGATTGGCAGCAAAATTGCAAGGACTATCGTCAAAACTATTGCACCCATGATAACGATAAGTAATGGCTCAAGAATCCCAAGTAAGGCCGCTATGAGGCCATCTACCTCGCGCTCCTGCCCGGCGGCAGCACGAGACAGCATTTCCTCCAGGCGCCCACCGGCTTCGCCGCTCGATATGAGGTGAATCATCATCGGTGGGAATAGCTTGCTGGCGGCGAGTGATTTGCTGATCGATGCACCCTCACGAACGCGCAACGTGGCTTCCATTACTGCGTCTCGCATCGGCAGATTTTCGATGACCTCGGCAGAAATATTAAGTGCCTCGAGAATGGGTACGCCACTGCCTGCAAGGATACTGAGTGTGCGGGTAAAGCGAGCTGTATTCACGCCTCGCGTCAGGCGGCCGATCACCGGCATACTCAAGAGCGTCGCATGATACCGACGGCGCGGTGCGTCTTTCTGCAGTACCCACCAAGTCGTGTAAGTCAGGATACCGAGGCCGATAATAACCAGTACCCAGTAGCTGCGCAGAAAATCGCTGCTTGCTATCAGGCCGCTGGTGAGTGCTGGTAACTCTGCCGATGTGTTCTCAAATACGCTGACGATCTTCGGTACGACCGTCGCCAACATAAAGCTGATGATGCCGACGGCCATTACAACCAGCACGATCGGGTAAACGAGAGCATTGGTGATGCGTTGCCGCAGTTCCTGCCGAGCTTCAGTGTAGTCGGCGAGTCGTTCCAGGACGACGTCGAGATGCCCGGACTGTTCCCCCGCTGCAACAGTTGCACGATAAAGCTCAGGAAAAGCCTGCGGGAATTCGCTGAAACCGTCGGCCAATGTATGGCCTTCCATGACCTTGGCGCGAACGCCGAGCAGCATGCTCTTGGTGCGCGGCTGGTCATTTTGCTGCGATACCGCGAGTAATGCCTCTTCGAGCGGCAAGCCGGATTGCGAAAGTGATGCGAGTTGTCGCGTGATTAACGCCAGTTCGGCAGTCGACATGCCGCGGCGCAGCGAAAAACTCCGCTGTCGGCGCGCTTCTTTCTGTGCGACTTCGGTGACACTAACCGGCAGCAGGTCACGATCGCGAAGCAATTGGCGGACATGCTTTGGCGTATCGCCTTCAAGCAGACCTTTGGCCTGCTTGCCCGACTTGTCCATTGCTACGTATTCGAATGCACCCATCTGGCAAATCCCTGCGAGCCGCTACCAGGCCGTATCAGTCTTCCCGCGTGACGCGCAGGACCTCTTCGAGCGTCGTCGCCCCGTTCCGCACCTGGCGCCTGCCATCCGCGCGAATGCTTTGGCTGGTCTTGCGAGCGTGCTTGTCCAGCTCCTGCTCGCTGACACCACCATGAATCATTTCACGCATTTCGTCGTCGACGGAGATGAGTTCGTAAATACCGGTGCGGCCGGAGAAACCGCCATTTGAGCCTTCTCCCGGATGAAACAGGGTAGGCGGGTTCGATGGGTCAACGCCCAACAGGTTGCATTCGTATTCGCGCGCCGTGTACGGCACCTTGCTGCTGTCGTCCAGCACGCGCACCAGCCGCTGCGCCAACACACCGAGCAGGCTCGAAGACAATAGAAAGGGTTCAACACCCATGTCTCGCAGGCGGGTAACGGCACCTGCCGCTGTGTTTGTGTGTAGGGTCGAAAGCACGAGGTGGCCGGTCAGGCTCGCCTGGACAGCGATTTCCGCCGTCTCGAGATCGCGAATCTCACCCACCATCACCACGTCAGGGTCCTGCCGCAAAATAGCGCGAAGACCCCGCGCAAACGTCATTTCCACTTTCGTGTTGACCTGGGACTGCCCAATACCGTCAATGAAATACTCAATCGGGTCCTCGACCGTCATGATGTTGCGAGTATTGTCGTTTATTCTCTCTAGCGCCGCGTACAAGGTTGTCGTCTTACCCGACCCGGTCGGGCCCGTCACGAGAATAATGCCATGCGGCTTGTGAATCAGTTGATCCATCGTCTTCTGCGTGTTCGCGTCCATACCGAGCGACGTCAATTCCAGCCGTCCGGCCTGTTTGTCCAATAGGCGCAACACGACTCGTTCGCCGTGTCCCGATGGCATGGTGGAAACACGTACGTCGACGGCGCGGCCGGCAATGCGCAGTGAAATGCGGCCATCCTGGGGCAAGCGCTTTTCTGCTATGTCGAGTTTTGACATGACCTTGATGCGCGAAGCGACCAGGGGCGCCAGTGCGCGCCGGGTCTGCAAAACTTCTTTAAGCACGCCGTCAACGCGAAAACGTACGCCGAGACGGTTTTCATAAGGCTCTATGTGTACGTCTGACGCGTTCTCCTTGATCGCTTCGGTCAACACTGCGTTTATAAAGCGGATTATGGGCGCGTCGTCGTCGCTCTCAAGCAGATCGGACGGTCCCTGAAGTTCCTGCGCAACCTGCGTCAGGTTGAATTCTTCGTCCAGACCATCGACCATTTGTGACGCTTTGGTACGGTCCTGTTCGTAAAATTCCTGCAACATCGTGTCGAAAACTTCTGCTGACACGCGTGAGAAATTCAACGGCACGCCGGCAAAACGGCGTGACTCCGCGAGACTCATCGGCGACACGCCGCTACGATACACGGCGTCGGCCTGATGCTCATCGATACTGCGGATAAGAATTCCGTGCCGCTTCGCGAAGGAATAGGGCAGGCTGCGGCGATGCGCCTCCGCTATTTCAGTTGGTTCCGCTTCGAGAACGATGTCGCTATTCGGTTCCATAGCGCCTACTGACTCTCGTCTTCGGCGTCTTTGGAAGGCCTGTCAGCCTCCTCGAACGGTGGCAGTGAGAAGTGTTCCGCCCTCGGCATCAACTGGATACCTGTGCCTTCACTTTCCTTCAGGACGTCGCGAATGTAGTTGTACTTCGCGTTCGTCTCCCTAGAAACTGCAGCGGAATCGCGCAGGATCTTGGGTCGAATGAAAACAAGCAGGTTGGTCTTTACCTTGTCCGTCGCGCGACTGCGGAACAGGGCACCGATCACCGGGATACTGCCAAGTATAGGGACGCGCTGGTCGCTTTCACGCAAGACGTCTTCGAGGAGCCCTCCCAGAACAAGAATCTGCCCGTCATCGACGATGACCGTCGTTTCGATACTACGCTGGTTAGTGATCAGGTCGACAGCCCCTTCTGCAGATTGCGCAATGTTGGAAATTTCCTGAGAGATCTTCAGCAACATCGAGTTGCCTTCATTGATCTGGGGCGTGATGGTTAGTTTTACACCAAGTTGCTCGCGGTTGATCGTCTGAAAGGGGTTTACAGCGCCACCGGCGCTGCCTGTATTCGAAAAGGAACCGGTCACAAACGGTACCTCTTGGCCGACATTGAGGCTGGCCTCCTCGTTATCGGTCGTGACAATCGACGGAGTCGAAATGATGTTGGTGTCTGCGTCTCCCTGCAGTGCCCTGAGAATCGAGGCAAAGCTGATCCCGCTATCACTGATGCGGCCGACGCCAAGCGTAATGCCTTCGCCGATCAGGCTGCTTGGATCGACGGCGCCGCCGGAGCCAGCCGCGCTACCAAGTTGCAGCACGCCCGGACCAAGGTCGGGAAAGTTGGTAATGCCAATTGGTGTGTTGGATCCGTCTTCGTCGAGGAGCGCCCACGTCACGCCAAGTTCTGCGGTCTTGTCGGCAATAACCTCGACAATAATGGCCTCGACAAGCACCTGTGCGCGTCGAATATCGAGTTTGTCGACGATCTGCATGAGGGAGCGCATCATCTTCGGTGGGGCGTTCACGACGAGGGCGTTGGTCTGGGTATCCGCCCATACGCTGACGCCGGTACCTGATGACGGAGCCGCTGCCTGCGCTGCGCCGCCCGCCTGTGCCGTAAAGTGCTGTTGCAGTTTTGTCGCAAGTTCCTCGGCGTCGGCATAACGAAGGTACCGGACCTTCGTGTCGCCGCCATCTTCCAGCGGCGTGTCAAGGTGCGCGATCAAAGTGCGTAGCCGCAACCTGTCCGATTTGTCACCACCAATGAGCACGCTGTTTGTGCGCGGGTCGGCGACCAGGCTCGTTGTGGTCGTCACTCCGTCTGAGCGCGGCGTCTGGGACAAAGCGGTCATTATTCTCACAATTTCTGACGCAGAGGCGTGTTCCAGCGGTATGACTTCGATGTCTTCATCGCTGGCCTGGTCGATACGGCGGATGATGCTCACCATTCGCGCGACATTCGCAGCACGGTCCGAAATAATCAGCATGTTGGACCCGGCGTGCGCGACCATGTGGCCATACTGCGGAATCAACGGCCGCAGAATAGGCACGAGCTGGGTGGCGCCCACATTGCGAACCTGTATGACCTGCGTGGCGAGATCATCGGGCCCGGCAGCACCGCTGGTGCCAATGGGTCCCGCAAACTGTCTCGCCGTCGCATCCGGGATGATCTTGATGAGGTCGCCGCTGGTGATCGCTACGTAGCCATGCACCTGCAAAATCGAGAGAAATGCCTCGTAAAACGCGTCCGGTGACATCGGTGTTGCGGACAGTAGCGTTACCTTCCCCGTGACGCGCGGGTCGAGAATGAAGTTCTTCCCCGTGACCTCGCTTACGGCTTCGACGACCTTTCGTATATCAGCGTCTTTCCAGTTAAGAGTGACGTCCGCCTGTTGCGCCCAACTGAATGTCGTCGCGCACAGTAGCAAGGTGGCAAGCAGCAGGCGGATATCGACGCGTAAGGTAGTTCTTGTATTTCGAATCATTTGGTTTGCTCGCCACCCAGGTCGAGTTGACTGGTTTTCAGAACAATGGTTTCAGGCTGTCCATTGCGTTCAACTGTAACGGTCACTTGTTCTGCTGTGCCGAGTGCTTGGAAAATCTGCATCGCCTGGGTCGGGTCTGTCAACGATTGCCCATCGATGTCTTTGATCAGGTCCCCGGGCCGTAGCCCGAGTGCCGAAAATTGCTGTCGGTTGCGGCCAGGATAAACACGATAGCCGCTTTGCTGGCCATTGACGAAATACGGTGTCGGCCGAATGACGTCGGTGAGCTTGGTCAGGTTCTGCGAAACCATTGATTGAATGCTTGCAGAATTCGCGGTGGCCTGGCGAGAGCGACTGGTCGTGCGCCTGGCCGGTCGCGCCTGGCTGGCGGCAAATTCCCTGGGTAACTTGAGATTGGTCAAGACACCGTTCTCGTTCAGAACGACACGATCGGCATACACGGCGTGCAGTTTCGCGCTGGATCCAATCGCATCATCGATGGCATAGACCTTTTCCTCATTGTTGCCGTCCGCGATGATCGCCACGGAAAATTCGCTTATCTTCGAGGCAATCGTGCCCTTGAGGGAGAGGTTGCTGAGGCGGGTATCGCTGAGATTGTCATCCTCGGTTGGCGCGGGGACGGCCTCCACCGCCGCTGCGTCGGCCAAGCCGAACATGTGTGCGTCCACAATCGCTTTGACATCTACCGATGCATCAGTCCGTAAGCTCGCCGCAGGTATCGATGTCGGTACTTGAACGGCGTCCCCGGCTGCAGGCCCGGGTACCAACATCCAGATGATCTTCGCAATCTGCCAGGCGATGGCCACGACAAGCAGCAGACTCACCCAGGGAGGGATGGTCCTGTTAATCGCCGACAGGGCGCTGCTGCCGTCTACGCTCGAAAGATCGGTCCAATTGGCTCTAGTGATCATGTATCGCCCAGCTAAGGTCTGTCCCTTACCTTATCTACTAACGCGGCGAGCCGACGATACGGGTTGCGGCATGGCAGCGACAAGTCGATGCAAGGGAAAAATACTATGTTTTGCAATGATATACCCGCTTTTTCTAAAGTTAATTCAAGCTCTAATCCGGGCGTCCCGGTCACCTGCAGGGGTTCAATTCTGGGGACAGAGTCTGCATTCGCCGCTGGCGGCCAATATATAATAACGCGCTTGCGGCTGGCATATTGATTTTCTCGTATTCGGCCGCAAATCGGGCTATCAACAACATGTACGATGTACCGTGATAAATGATGAGCAACGATCCGAATGACAACGAGGAATACACTAGCCATGATCTGGCTGTTGAAGAGGCGCGACCCAAGCTCAAGCAACCTTCATTGTACCGGGTGGTGCTGTTGAATGACGACTTTACGCCCATGGAGTTTGTTGTGGATATTCTCGAGACAGTTTTTGGCATGGAACGTACCCGCGCGACGCAGGTCATGTTAGAGGTACATACGAAGGGCAAAGGCGTGTGCGGCGTCTTCAATTTCGAAATCGCGGAGACTAAGGTGGCGCAGGTAATGGGCATCGCCAAACAGCACCAACATCCGTTACTCTGCACGATGGAAGAAACCTGATCTGGCAATGAGGCAGCAGCATGCTCAGCAGTGAGCTCGAATTTTGTTTGAATGAGGCGTTTCAACGGGCGCGGGACCGTCGTCATGAATTTATGACGGTTGAGCACCTGTTACTCGCATTGCTGGATATCCCGAAAGTGCATGGGATTTTGAAGGCCTGCAACGCGAATATTCCGGAATTGCGGCGCCAGCTGATCGAGTGCATCGACGAACAGACGCCGCTGTTACCGGATGACGAGGATAACGATGTCCAACCCACACTGGGCTTTCAGCGCGTATTGCAGCGTGCAGTGTTTCATGTGCAATCGAGCGGCAAGAAGGAAGTTACGGGCAGCAATGTGCTGGTGGCGATATTCAGTGAAAAGCAATCGCAGGCCGTTTATTTCCTGAATCTGCAGGACATCACGCGCCTCGACGTCGTGAATTTCATATCGCACGGCTTGCCGCAGGTTCCGGGCGAGGGCAGCGATGAAGACGCGGAGACACAACTCGAATCGGATTCTGAGGTGGAACTGTCGCCGCTCGACAAGTACGCGACCAACCTGAACGAGCAAGCAATGCAGGGAAAAATAGATCCCCTGATTGGTCGCGAACTGGAGATCGAACGGACTGTCCAGATTCTTTGCCGGCGACGCAAGAATAACCCCCTGTACGTCGGTGAAGCCGGCGTCGGTAAGACCGCACTGGCTGAAGGTCTGGCCCGCATGATTACCGAAGAGCGAGTTCCGGAAGTGCTTTGCGACAGCACTATTTATGCGTTGGACATGGGCACGTTAATCGCGGGTACCAAGTACCGCGGCGATTTCGAGAAGCGCCTGAAGGGCGTGATTGCCGAGATCAGCGAAGATCCGGGCGCGATACTCTTTATCGATGAAATCCATACGGTGATCGGTGCTGGCGCAGCATCAGGTGGCGTAATGGACGCCAGCAATTTGATCAAACCCGTGCTTGCCAACGGCGAAATCCGCTGCATCGGCTCCACAACTTATTCGGAGTACCGCGGTATTTTCGAGAAAGACCATGCGTTGGCGCGACGCTTTCAGAAAATCGAGGTACCGGAGCCGAGCATTGAGGAGACGGTCGCCATTCTTAACGGCCTCAAATCGCGCTTTGAGGAGCATCACGGTATTCGTTACGACAGCGACGCGCTGGAATCGGCCGTCGAATTGTCGGCGCGCCACATCAACGACCGGCATCTTCCGGACAAGGCCATCGACGTCATGGACGAGGCGGGCGCGAATCTCAGGCTGCGACCCGTCGCGGAGCGGGGCGAACGCGTCACGGTTGAAATGGTCGAAAATATCGTGGCGAAAATGGCGCGCATACCCGCGAAGAGTGTTTCCGCATCGGATCGCGATGCGCTGCGGACCATGGAACGCGATTTGAAACTGACGATCTTCGGTCAAGACCGAGCGATCGAAGCGTTAAGCAGCGCGATCAAGATGTCACGTTCGGGATTGCGTGAAGACGAGAAACCCATCGGGGCGTTCCTCTTTGCCGGGCCGACCGGCGTCGGCAAGACCGAGGTAACCCGGCAACTGGCGATGTTGATGGGCGTCGAGCTGATTCGCTTCGATATGTCCGAGTACATGGAACGACACACGGTGTCTCGCTTGATTGGCGCGCCACCGGGATACGTTGGTTTCGATCAGGGCGGTTTGTTGACCGAAGCCGTCAGCAAGAACCCGCATGCAGTTGTATTGCTCGATGAGATCGAGAAGGCGCACCCGGAGGTTTTTAACCTGCTGTTGCAGGTCATGGATCACGGCACGTTGACCGACAATAACGGACGCAAAGCCGACTTTAGAAACGTCATCCTGGTCATGACCACGAACGCCGGTGCCGGGGAAATGAGCCGGGCGTCGATTGGCTTTACTCAGCAGGATCACAGTAGCGACGGCATGACGATCATCAAGAAGCAGTTCTCGCCGGAATTCCGCAATCGCCTCGACGCGATCATTCAGTTTGCGTCGCTCGATCTGAATTCGATCAAGCGGGTCGTGGACAAGCTCGTGGTTGAACTGGAAGCTAAACTCGGCAACAACAACGTGACGCTGGAATTGGATGACGAGGCCCGCGAGTGGATCGCGGAACGTGGCTACGATCCGAAAATGGGTGCGCGACCAATGGCGCGAATCATTCAGGAACAAATCAAGCGACCGCTGGCCGAAGAATTGTTGTTTGGCAGTCTTGCTGACGGCGGCCACGTCAAGATATCCGTCGGTGCAGACGGCAATCTTCAGTTGAATGCGGAACCGGTACTCAAGGAACTCGAGCACCTGCCAGAGAGTTAGTCAGGCGCGGGTTTCAACGTCCGCGGTAGACGATACGACCTTTGCTTAGGTCATACGGTGTGAGCTCGACCGTGACTTTGTCGCCGGTGAGTATTCGGATGTAGTTCTTGCGCATTTTTCCTGAAATATGCGCCGTCACCACGTGACCATTTTCCAGTTCTACCCGGAAGGTCGTATTGGGCAGCGTCTCGTTTACGACGCCTTCCATCTGAATGGCTTCTTCTTTTGCCAAGGGGTTCATTTCTCTCATACGCTAAAAGGCTGGCGAATTGTGCAGAAACGGCGGGTGTATTGCAATGCAATACTGCGTCATTCCAGCGACAACTCTCCCGCTGATGTTGGGGCGGCTGGCCATTTTTCAAACCGTGTCGCCGGCTCGCACAGGGATTCCAGCCGGGACACGAATTCCCGGCGCGGAATGAGCGTTGCCCCGAGACTCAGTAAATGGCTTGAAAGGACCTGGCAGTCGAGGATGCCGAATTGGCCTGAATTCAGCATTTTCGCCAGCAGCAGCAACGCAATTTTTGAGGCATTATTGTCGTGGCTGAACATCGATTCTCCGAAGAAGGCCTTACCGATCGCCAGTCCATATAGGCCGCCTACGAGAGAATCGTCTTGCCAAACCTCTATGGAATGTGCCCAGCCCTCGCGGTGCAGTTGCTGATATGCATCGGTCATGTCCGGAGTAATCCAGGTCCCTTGTTCGAATCGTCGCGGTCCGGCGCAGGCATCGATTACCTCGCCAAACGACGTATTGACGCGAATCTCTGCGCTTGACTGGCGCAGATAGCGACGCAATCGCCGCGACTGGTGAAAGCCCCCTTTCAGGAATACACAGCGTGGGTCCGGCGACCACCACAATAGCGGTTGCCCTTCGTCGTACCACGGAAAGATTCCAAGGCGATAGGCGGACAACAGCCGGCCACTGCTGAGATCGCCGCCAGCAGCCAACAAGCCATCAGGTTCCAGCAGCGAATCTTCAACGGGCGGGAACGCGTCATCGGGGTCATCGGGGCTTAACCAAACAATGCGGTTGCTGGTCATTCGCTGTTCTTGTACGGGCTTCGCGAGTCAACTGCATCCATGTACCGATCGACATGGCGTGCTTCCTCGTCAAGGTATTTGCCGATTGCATCGGAGAATTCCGGATGCGCCAGCCAATGTGCAGACCAGGTTGTTGCGGGCGAGAAGCCGCGACTAATCTTGTGTTCGCCCTGTGTGCCCGGCTCGAACAGCTGCTTGCGCGTGTCGATGCAGTAGTCGATGCCCTGGTAGTAACAGGTTTCAAAGTGCAATGCGTCGTAGTGGCCATTGCTTCCCCAGTAGCGTCCGTAGAGCACTTGTTCGCTCTCAAAGAACACCGCAGCAGCGACTGGTTCGTCGTCTTTCTCGGCCAGTATCACAAGAATATTCTCAGGCAGCTGCTCGCTTATCGACTTGAAAAAATCCCTGTTGTAGTAAGGGAGTGAGCCTCTCCGCATAAATGTACGACTGATTAATGCGTACACGAGCGACCAGTCATCATCGCTCATCTGGTCGCCTCTTAGACGACGAAACTCAATACCGTTTTCAACGGCGCGTCTCCGGTCTCGTTTGGCCTTTTTTCGCTTTGCTGCGGTAAATGTGGCCAGGAAATCGTCGAAATTATCGTAACCGCGATTGCGCCAGTGAAACTGGCAGTCTTTTCGAATGAGCAGCCCCGCGCCTTCAAGCAGTGATACTTCATCTTCTGTTGGAAACTGAATATGAAGCGAAGAAAACCCCGAGTCGCCAGCGAAAGCAATGGCGGCGTCGATGAGTGCTCGCGCGCCTGCAAAATCCTTGTCGTCGGCGAGTAGTAGTTTGCGGCACGGCGCCGGCGTGAACGGAGTCGCGGAGATCAGTTTGGGGTAATAGCTGAGTCCGGCTTGTTCGTAAGCATTGGCCCACGCCCAGTCAAATACGAATTCGCCCCAGGAATGGCTTTTTTCGTACAGTGGCATCGCGGCGCGGAGCGCGCCTTGTTCGTGGATAGTAAGGTGGCGAGGCGTCCAACCCTGCTCTGGCGTTACACAGCGGGTCTGCTCAGCAAGATTCAGAAATTCATGGCGCAGAAACGGATACGCGCTGCCGGCAAGACGATTCCAATCGCTGGCTGCAATATCCGCAATGCTGTTGTGCACGGTGACCTTCATAAGGGCACCAGGACGTTACGCCGCTGCGTCGTCCGCCGCGACGTCCCGCTCTTTGAGCGCATCGACGAACTTTTCTGCATCGAGTGCCGCCATACACCCGGCACCGGCTGATGTTATCGCTTGTCGATAAACCTGGTCAGCAACGTCACCGGCTGCGAAAACGCCGGGTTTGCTGGTGGCCGTTGCATCACCGGCAATACCGGATTTCACGATGATGTAACCGTTCTTCATATCGAGCTGACCGTCAAACAACATCGTGTTCGGTTTGTGGCCGATCGCTATAAACACACCGTCGACATCCAGGTCGGCCGTTTTGTGTTCATCCTTCGTACTGCGGATGCGTAGCCCATTGACGCCATTGTCGTCGCCAAGAACCTCGTCCACGACGTGATCCCAACGAATTTCAATTTTGCCACTGCGTTCTTTCTCGAACAGGTGATCCTGCAGAATCTTCTCGGCACGCAGTTCGTCGCGCCGGTGCACAAGGATGACTTTTGACGCGATATTGCTGAGATAGAGCGCTTCTTCGACGGCCGTATTTCCGCCTCCGACAACAGCAACGGGCTTGCCCCGATAGAAGAACCCGTCACACGTAGCGCAGGCGGATACGCCGCGGCCTTTGTAGGCTTCCTCAGACGGCAGGCCGAGATACATGGCCGTCGCGCCGGTCGAAATGATCAACGCATCGCAGCTGTAACTGCCGTAGTCGCCATCAAGGCGGAACGGGCGTTTCGACAGGTCGGCCTTGTTGATGTGGTCGTTGATGATCTCGGTGTCGTAGCGCTTTGCATGTCGCAGCATACGGTCCATCAGCTCGGGTCCTTGCAGACCTTCGACGTCGCCAGGCCAGTTGTCCACATCGGTCGTGGTCATCAACTGGCCGCCTTGTTCAATGCCGGTAATCATCACGGGATTGAGGTTGGCCCTGGCAGCGTAGACCGCAGCCGCATAGCCGGCAGGCCCGGAGCCCAGGATCAGAACACGGCAATGTTTCAAGTCACTCATGTATAATTTATCCGTAATTTGACGATGCACTGATCTGCCCGCGCAGAGTCCGGAAATGAGGTCCTAACGACGAGTTTCAAGGGCAATGATGCGGGCAAGCTATATGCGGAGCAGCGCGTCCTCCAGCTAGGGCCTGTTAACACTTGGCAGGTCGTTGCGACGGGAAGCCATTTTGCTCAATACAAGGAACGATGAACGTAATGTACTCTATGTACTTTAGTGAAGAGAGACGCCGTAGTGGGCAAAATGGCACCCGTCCCTTCGGGTTGTCGTCTCAAATGGCCCCATGCGGCGTTGCTCGTCACTCAATTGGAACCACCAAACTACGCTCCTCGCGCCTTGCCTGGGGCCATTTGGGCCGGCAACGCAGCGATCTGCCAAGTGTTAACAGGCCCTAGTGTAGGGAAAACAGATTCTTAATGGCAAGAGCCTCAAAAGCGACCCAGCCTGAAACGCGATTGTCTTTGCAGGTGCACCGGGCATTGCGCGAAGGCGCATTGTACGTTTTTGGCGCGCTGGCGCTGATTCTCTGGTATGCCCTGTTTACCTACGATCCGGCAGACCCCGGCTTCAGCCAGGCGACGACCGACGCCCAGGTGCGCAACGGCATAGGGCGCTTCGGCGCGCTGGTCGCTGATTTATTGTTCAATTTCTTTGGCCGCCCCGCTTACCTGTTTACGGTAATGGTCTTCTACCTAGGATGGATGTTGTATCGCGAGCAGAAGACGCAGATCGAGCTAACCAAGCTCGACTTTGCTTTGCGTTTTGCGGGTTTCCTGGCCACGCTCGTAACCAGCTGTGGCCTGTCGACCCTGCATTTTTCATCGACGGGATTCAATGAAACCGCGGGCGGCATCATCGGGCAAATCGTCGGGCACTCGCTTGCCGATGTCATGAAACTCCTCGGTGCGAGCACCTTGCTGTTCTGCCTCTGGGTAGCATCGATCTCTTTATTCCTCGGTATTTCATGGATTGACGTCATGGACAGGGTTGGTCGCTGGACGCTGCTGGGCTACGAGAAGATCAACGCCAAGATCACCGAGTTCCGAGACAAGGCAGAGGGGCGGCGTCAGGCGGCCGCGCGCCAGGACATCGTCAAGGTGCAAAAAATACTCACAGCGAAACGCTCAAAACCGCGCATTGAACCGGTACTTCCCTCGCTGGAGCCCAGTGTCCGGGCGGAAAAAGAACGGCAGGTGCCGTTGTTCGACCCGCCGGCGGCCGGAGAGTTACCGCCGTTGTCCTTGCTGGATGACCCGCCCGAACAACAACCGGGCTACTCCGAGGACTCACTTGAAGCGATGTCGCGCCTCGTCGAACTCAAGCTGAAGGATTTCAATATCGACGTCGAAGTCCGATCAGTATCGCCGGGCCCCGTGATTACCCGATTCGAGCTCGATCCGGCGCCTGGCGTCAAAGTCAGTCAGATTGCCAACCTGGCAAAAGATCTCGCGCGTTCTCTGTCCGTTGTCAGCGTGCGGATCGTCGAGGTCATTCCCGGCAAATCGTTTGTCGGCCTCGAAATCCCGAATGAGAAGCGCCAGCTTGTGACTCTGGGAGAGATACTCAGGTCGCGGGTGTATGACGACATGGCGTCACCATTGACCCTCGCACTGGGTAAAGACATAGGCGGCAATTCGGTGGTGGCCGATCTCTCGCGTATGCCGCATTTGCTGATTGCGGGCACGACGGGTTCGGGTAAGTCAGTCGGCATCAACGCGATGGTGCTCAGCATTCTTTACAAGACGCAGCCTGAGCATGTGCGTTTGATAATGATCGACCCGAAAATGCTGGAACTCTCAGTCTACGAAGGTATTCCGCATTTGCTGACGCCGGTCGTTACGGACATGAAGGAAGCATCCAACTCGCTACGTTGGTGTGTCGCAGAGATGGATCGCCGCTACAGCCTGATGTCGGCGCTCGGTGTTCGCAACATTGGTGGTTATAACCGTAAAGTGCGGGATGCAATCGATGCAGGCGATCCGATCAAGGATCCGCTGTTCAGGCCGCCCGATCTTTTCGATGAAGATAAGCCGATTGAGCATCCGACGCTGCTGCCATTACCGTTCATTGTCGTCATCATCGACGAGCTTGCCGACATGATGATGATCGTAGGAAAAAAGGTCGAAGAACTGATCGCACGCCTGGCGCAGAAAGCGCGCGCGTCGGGCATCCACATGATACTCGCGACACAGCGACCGTCGGTCGATGTTATTACTGGATTGATCAAAGCAAACGTACCGACACGAATTGCTTTTCAGGTATCAGCAAGGGTGGATTCGCGCACTATTCTCGATCAGCAGGGCGCCGAAAACCTGCTTGGTCACGGCGACATGTTGTATTTGCCGCCGGGCACGTCATTGCCGGTGCGGGTACACGGCGCATTCGTGGCCGACAACGAAGTACATGCCGTCGTACGACATCTGAAGAAAAGCGGTGCGCCTCGTTATATCGATGAAATTCTCGAGGGCCCGGCGGGTCCAACTCCAGGACTGATCGGCATCGACAAGATGCCGGCTGAAAGCGCGGACGCCGAGCAAGACCCTTTGTACGATCAGGCGGTGCAGGTTGTCATGGATACGCGAAAGGCGTCGATATCGGGCGTTCAGCGACGTCTCAAGATTGGTTATAACCGGGCGGCGCGAATGGTCGAGTCAATGGAAGCTGCGGGCCTGGTGGGCCCGTTGCAGTCCAACGGCAGCCGCGAGATTCTGGCGCCGAACGTGGCGGCGGAGGACTAAAAATGCAAGTGCATAACAGCCCGGAGGCTAGTGAGTGATTAGAGTAATTTTTGTTCTGGCGTTAATTGTCGTCTCCGGACACAACGCGTTGGCACAGGCGACTGTCGATGAAGCGGGCGAAAAGCTGGTGAACACTTTTCTCACCGACGTCACTACGATGCGGGGTCGGTTTGAACAGTCATTGATCGATGCCGAAGGAGCGGTCGTTGAGGTTTCGGGAGGAACTCTGGAGATAGAGCGCCCAACACGGTTTCGTTGGTCATATACCGACCCTTACGAACAATGGCTGGTCGCGGATGGTCTCAACATCTGGAGCTACGACGTCGATCTCGCGCAGGTCACAGTGAAACCGCAAGCCAAGGCACTGAGCAATACGCCTGCGCTCCTGTTAGGCGGCGCCAGCGATGCCCTCGAGCAGTTTCGTTTTGAAGGCAGTGTGGTTGAGAATGGGACTACCTGGGTTCGGATGCGGCCTGTCGATGACAACAGCGGCTTCAATCGCGTGGAACTGGGTTTCCTTGAAGGCGGGCTGAGTCGCATGGTGTTTTTCGACAACCTCGAACAGACAACGCTGGTTGCGTTTTACGATGTCGTTGTGAATGAACCCATCGATGCCGATCATTTCGAGTTCGTTGTTCCCGACGATGCGGACCTGGTCGGCTTTCCTTTAGTCGCCGGCGTTGATATCCCCTGATGTTGCCACTACGGCATGCCAAATACTGGCGGCTCGCCGGACTGGCGTTGTTGTTCCTTGTGTTGCTTTCCGCACTGATGCCGGCGGTCTGGTTCTGGAACGACAAGGTAAAGGTGCTCTCCTGGTTCGAGAATTCGGACAAAGTGCTGCACGCGACTACGTTCCTGGTTCTCGCGGTCTGGTTTTCAGGTCAATACCGACGGCCTGCGTACTGGGGAATTGCTGCATCGCTCATGTTATTCGGTGGGCTGATCGAGACCTGCCAACTGATGGTGAGTAATCGCACCGCGAGTTGGGGCGACATAGGCGCAAATACTGGCGGTATAATCTTAGGTCTCACAGTCGCGATGTTGGGACTCGGTGGTTGGAGTCTGCGCGTCGAGGACTGGCTCCTGGCGCGAATGACCGGCGGCGGCATTGACTGACCTATTTACCTCGGAACCTGAGAACGACAGCGAACGACCCCTTGCAGACCGGATGCGGCCTGCAATGTTGTCGGAATTCTACGGCCAGCGGCACTTGCTCGATGAGGGCAAGCCGCTACTGCGCGCCATCCAGCAAGGCAGGGCGCATTCCATGGTGTTCTGGGGCCCGCCCGGAACAGGCAAAACGACGTTGGCTCGCCTAATTGCGGGAACAACCGAGTCGCACTTCATTGCTCTCTCGGCCGTGATGGCCGGCGTAAAGGACATCCGCAGTGCGGTTGCCGAGGCTGAACAGCACAGGCAGATGCGTAACAGGGGCACGGTGCTTTTTCTCGACGAGGTCCATCGATTCAATAAATCGCAGCAGGACGCATTCCTGCCGTTCGTCGAGGACGGCACGCTGACGTTTATCGGCGCGACCACAGAAAACCCGTCATTCGAACTCAATAACGCGCTCTTGTCTCGCGCCCGTGTTTACGTCCTCAAATCGTTGACGCAGGAAGACCTCATTGCCGTCATTCGACGCGCTTTGCTCGACGAAAGTCATGGTTTCGCCGGTCAATACAAAATCAGCGAGGAGTCGATTCAGTTTATTGCCACGGCGGCGGACGGCGACGCGCGGCGTGCATTGAACCTGCTCGAACTCGCTGCGGACCTCGCCGAGGGGGGCGACATTGGCGCCGACATCGTCAATGAAGTCGCGTCCGGCAGCCGGCGGCGCTTCGACAAACAAGGCGAGTACTTCTATGACCAGATTTCCGCTCTGCACAAGTCTGTTCGTGGCACCGACCCCGACGCCGCGTTGTACTGGCTCATGCGCATGCTCGACGGTGGTTGCGACCCTCTGTATATCGCGCGACGCATGATACGGGTTGCGTCGGAGGACATCGGCAATGCGGACCCGCGCAGCCTGCAATTGACGCTCAACGCATGGGAAGTGCTCGAACGCCTGGGGAGTCCGGAAGGCGAATTAGCACTGGCGCAGGCGGTCGTGTACCTCGCGTGCGCGCCGAAGAGTAATGCCGTTTACGAGGCGTCGAAAGCCGCGATGAAAAGCGCGAAGGAAAACGGCTCTCTCGACGTGCCCATGCATCTCAGAAATGCGCCCACGCGGCTGATGAAGGATCTGGGCTACGGAGACAAATACCGTTACGCGCACGACGAGGAGGGCGCCGTCGCCGTCGGCGAAAATTACTTTCCCGACGACATGAGCCCGCTTAAGTATTATCATCCCGTGCCTCGTGGCCTGGAGATCCGGATTCGCGAGAAGCTCGAAGAGATTGAGCGCCAAAACCGCGAATCGCACTCTGAGACCGCACACGATGATTGATCCGAAATTACTCCGACAGTCCACCGCTGAGGTTGCTGCGAATCTGGCCAGACGCGGCTTCGAATTTGACGCCGACGCGTATCTGACGCTGGAGGAACGCCGTAAATCGTTGCAGGTGGAAACCGAGACGCTGCGCAGCGAGCGCAACAACAGCGCGAAGAATATTGGCAAGGCGAAGGCGCAGGGCGAGGATATCGAACCTTTGCTGGCGGCTGTCAAAGACCTGGGCGACAAACTGGACAATCACGAGGCGGCGTTGGCGGAAGTTCAGACTGCGCTGAGCGACATCGAACTGGGTCTTCCCAACCTGTTGTCCGACGATGTGCCCGATGGCACGGCAGAGTCGGATAACGCCGAAGTGCGGCGCTGGGGGGAACCCGCGAATTTCAATTATGCGGCGAAGGATCATATCGAACTGGGCGAGACGCTTGGCCTGCTCGATTTCGAATCGGCCAGCCGTATTTCCGGCTCACGATTCACGGTCATGCGGGGCGCACTGGCGCGACTGCAACGGGCGTTGATCCAGTTCATGCTCGACACGCATACGACCGAGCACGGCTACGAAGAAGTGTATGTGCCTTACCTTGTGCAGGCGCAGGCACTGGTCGGTACAGGGCAATTGCCAAAATTTGAGGAGGACCTGTTTCAAACGAAGACAGAGACACCCTTCTACCTGATACCGACGGCAGAAGTGCCCGTAACCAATCTCGCACGCGACGCTATTCTCGAAGCGGAGCAGTTGCCGATGCGGTTCGTGGCCCACACTCCCTGTTTTCGCTCGGAAGCAGGCTCCTACGGACAGGACACGCGCGGCATGATTCGCCAGCACCAGTTCGAAAAGGTGGAGCTGGTCCAGTTTGTTGCCGCAGGCACCTCCGAGGATGCACTGGAGGAATTAACCGGACACGCCGAAATTATCCTTAAGAAGCTGGAGCTGCCGTACCGTGTCGTGACACTGTGCTCGGGCGACATTGGTTTCGGTGCGACCAAGACTTATGACATCGAAGTGTGGCTGCCAGGCCAGCAGAAATACCGTGAGATTTCTTCGTGCAGCAATTACAACGACTATCAGGCGCGACGGATGCAGGCGCGTTGGCGAAATCCTGAGACGGGCAAGCCTGAGCTCATTCACACACTCAACGGATCCGGCGTCGCCGCCGGGCGGGCGTTGATTGCGGTCATGGAAAACTACCAGAACGAAGATGGCAGTATTCGGGTACCGACGGTACTGCAGCCATACATGGGCGGAACGACCGAGCTTCGCTAAATCGATCGGCACCAGATAGCCCAAATAAAAAGGCCCCGATCGGGGCCTTTTTATTTGTTCAGCGACTGCCTAGTCACGCGCCATGAATAATCGCAGCACATACCAGAACATCATCGCGATCGACCCGAACAACGCCATCGATGCGGCGACGTACTTGTCCTGTGGGTAGTGGTGCATGA